>Ga0207939_1000402_pt1 | contig 13226 bp, 11 predicted proteins | sample LakMenEpi02Jun12_FD_150663 | JGI IMG/M metagenome (GOLD analysis project Ga0207939, IMG submission 150663) | Freshwater microbial communities from Lake Mendota, WI - 02JUN2012 deep hole epilimnion (SPAdes) | ecosystem: Environmental > Aquatic > Freshwater > Lentic | place: Lake Mendota, Madison... | reverse complement strand
CTGATGGCATTGACCTTGCTTTGAAAGGCCTCCAGACGGCTGATGGAGGCCGAAAACTGGGCCAGCTGCTCAATATTGTTGACAATAAAACTGACCGAGAAGAACACCTGGGAAAAGGCAATCCCCGCCTGACTAAAGACGCCGAAGTCGACTGTCTTGGAAAAGTAGAGGGGGGCAATCACCAGCCAGGGAAGAAAGCGTGAGAAATAGTCGTATGAGCGCTGGATCACACTGATCATGGCCTCCCAGATGATCAGACGATCAAAGTTGAGGATGGCCCCACCGAGCCTTCGCTCCGCCTCATCCAATTCCACCTGCTCGCCCTTGTAAAAAGCGATCGCTTCCGCGTTGTCACGAATATGAACCAATCCATAACGAAAGTTGGCCTCAAGCTTTAGCTGTTGATTGCGCAAATAGACGAGCTTACGCCCGGCGATTACAATCAGAGCCGTGCCAATCAGCGAATAAGCAAGAAGAACCAGGGCCAATCTACCGCTGATAGTCCAAAGGACGATGATAAAACTGAAAAAGGTAAGAAGTGCCTCAAAGACACCAACAGTGAACCCAAGACTCTGGGCCGTAAAACTGTCCGTATCTTGTGAGATTCGCTGGTCCGGGTTATCTATTTCCTCAAGGGTTTCATCATTGGGATTAAGGACATAATAGGCGCGGTCGGTAAGATAATTACGGATTAGCTTACCCGTCAACCATTGCCGCCAAAGCAGGCCCAACTTCGGCACGAGGTAGCTTTGAATCGAGCGTATTAGCAGGGCCAACACCAGACAGAAGGCATAGATCGCAACGATTTTCCAGAACTCGTCCGCCTTATAAGCCACCAAAGCATTGTCAATATTCCTGGCAATGAAGCTGATGCCAACGTTGATGCCGTTGATCACCAAGATCAACAGAATGATGGCTCCCAACAGCAGCCAGGGCACCCAGCGCCCCTGCCGCAGCTTGCCCCGGAACGACCAGAACGCCAGCAGGCCGGCCGCAAAGAAGGCCATGATCACAGCCCCAACCGGACTCGCCCAGATCGCCTGAACCTGCTGGGGGACACCGGGCAGAAACCGACTCTGCAGTTCAGGAACAGCCGCGCCGGTGAGGGCGATGGCTCCGGTAAGAAGCAAAAGGGTCAGACCGACGACCACCGCCAACAGGGCGATCAGGAGCAGCACAAACCACCACCCCGAGCCGTTGGTGGCCTCCAGCGGCAGGAAATAGGGCTGGGCCAGACGCTGCAGCTGGCCCAGCTGCACTCGGAGGGCCTTCAGGGGATTCATGAAATGGGGTGGGGGCAGCGACAAGATCCAGGCATTGTGACCGCCCGTGGGATTCCTCCGAGTGAAATCCGCAGGAGACCGTCAGCCTGGAGGCCAGGTCAAGGGACGTCCCCCGACCACATGCACATGAAGATGGAACACGGTCTGGCCGGCCTCCGCTCCGCTGTTGATCACGGTGCGCCATCCCGCCAGCCCCTCCTGCCGGGCCACCTGGGCCGCCACCAGCAGCAGATGGCCCAGCAATCCCTGGTCCTCAGGCCCCGCCTCCGCCAGGGAAGGCAGGGGCTTTCGTGGAATCACGAGCACGTGGATGGGTGCCTGGGGATTCACATCCCGAAAAGCCAGGCACAGCTCATCGCTATACACCTCCTGGCAGGGAATTTCACCCTTGAGGATGCGACCAAAGATGGTGTCGCTCATGGGCCGGTCGATGGGCAATTGGGACGGTGGGTGGCACCTCATTCACTGGAAACGTGAATCAGGGCCCCTGAGATGTTGGCACGATGTTCAAGCGCAGCCCTGCGGGGCCTCGACGCCCAACCCGTCCGCATCGAGGTGGACATCTCTCCGGGCCTGCCCGGCTTGCAGATGGTGGGTCTGGCCGATGCCGCCGTTCAGGAATCCCGGGAACGGGTCCGGGCCGCCCTGCGCAACAGCGGCCTGCGGGTGCCCCTGACCCGGGTGGTGGTGAGTCTGGCCCCGGCGGATATTCGCAAGGAGGGACCGGCCTTTGATCTGCCGATCGCCCTCGGGCTCCTGATTGCCAGCGGGCAACTGCCCCCCGAGCAGCTCGAGGGCATCTGGAGCGCGGCAGAACTGGGCCTTGACGGAGCCTTGCGCAGCATTCGGGGCGCCTTGGCACTTGCCATGGCAGCCCGGGAAGCCGGGGCCAAGGCCTTGCTGTTGCCCTGGGGAAACGCGGCGGAAGCGGCCCTGGTTGAGGGGTTGCCGGTGCTGGGGGCTAACTCCCTGGGGGAAGCCCTGGGTCTTCTGAAGAATCCCGCTTCCGCCCGGCGTCCGCGGGCGCGCCCCAGTTCTCCCCCCCCTCGCCCGGCCGCAGACCTGGCGGATCTCCATGGGGTTAGCCACGGGCGCCGGGCTCTGGAGATCGCGGCCGCAGGGGGGCATCACCTGCTCCTGGTGGGCCCTCCCGGCAGCGGCAAGACGATGCTGGCCCGCCGACTGGCGGGGCTCCTTCCCCCCCTGAGCGACCAGGAGGGCCTGGAACTGACCCGGCTGCAGTCCGTGGCCGGCCTGATCCCAGAGGGGGGAGGGCTGGTGAGGCAACGACCCTTCCGCAGCCCCCACCACAGTTGTTCAGGGGCGGCCCTGGTGGGAGGAGGGGCATTACCACGGCCGGGCGAGCTGAGTCTGGCCCATCTGGGCGTGCTGTTTCTCGATGAGCTGGGGGAATTCCGCCGCTCCGTGCTCGACCAGTTGCGCCAACCCCTGGAGGATGGGGAACTGTGGGTGACCCGCAGCCGCCAGCGGGCCCGCTTCCCCTGCCAGATTATTTTGGTGGCCGCCACCAATCCCTGCCCCTGTGGCTGGTTTGGGGAGCCAGGCCGGGAGTGTCGCTGCTCGGAATCGGAACGGCGTCGCTACTGGAGTCGGCTCTCGGGCCCCCTGCTGGACCGCATGGACCTGCAGGTGGTGATGCGCCACCCCGAAGCGCGGGATCTGGCCTGCGCCTATGGCGCCAGCGCCGATCTCTCCAGGGGAGGGGAGGCGCCGGAATGCAGCCGGGTGGTGGCAGCCCGGGTACGGCGGGCACGGGGGCGAATGCGCCAGCGCAACCCACAGGGCTGCAGCAACGGCCGTCTACCCGCAGAAACCCTTAGGCCCATCCTGCAGCTGGAGGAGACCGCCAGAACACTGTGGGAAAGCACCCTGGAACGACGTCAGCTGACCCTGCGGGGCGGGCTGAAGGTGTTGCGAACGGCGCGGACCATCGCCGATCTGGCGGGCAAGAGGGAGGTGGGGACGGCGGCCATCGCTGAAGCCTTCAGCTACCGGACCTTTGACCAGTTGGCCTGACCAGTTGTCTAGCCCCAAGGCCGACGGGAGCGGGCTGGGTCAGCGACAGGTTCAGCGGCGGCGGCGGCGCTGCTGGGCCTTGCGCTTGTACTTCTCCGTTGGGGTTTCGTGGTGGCGCAGCCGCTTGAGGTCTGCAAAGATCCCGGCCTTCGAGACCTGTCGCTTGAACCGGCGCAGGGCGGATTCAATCCCTTCGTTTTCGCCGACGGTGACCTGGGTCATAAAAGGGGGAGAAGACCACAAACAGCCAATTAACCTAGCAAAGGCCCTGCTCGTTCACCCTCCGGCCTGAGGTGGGGGAGCTACGGTCTCGCCGGAGCGCGGCCAGGACTCGTTGTAGACGTAGACATGGCCCAGCGAACGGCCGCTGAACTGGCGCCGCTTCAGGCGCCAACCAGGCTCCAGCTCGAGTTTCAGGAACCCGGAGCCCACTCCTCCGGCCCGGGCCACCACCAGTTCACCCTGGGCAGCGGATTTGGTGGGACGGGCCACCAGCAGGATGTCTCCGCCTCCCTTGACCACACTGAGGCGATAGGACGTGGCCAGATCGCTGCCGCCGATGCGCAGCGAATAGCCATTGGCATCGATGAACCGGCCGCAGATCCCGGTGAAGTCAAAGGTGCTCAGAAGGGGATTGACCGCGGCCGGCTTTCCCTCGCCGACGGCAAAACAAGGACGGGTGGGCTTGAGTTGCTCATAAATATTGAGCTGATACCGCTCTCCGGAGGTTCCGATCGGCGCGGCCACCAGCAGGAAGCGGGAGGGATCCACATCACCGGCCCCAAACAGGGTCTGGGCCCTGGCAGGTTCGCCCCCCACCGGTAGCGCCAAGACCGCTCCCAGGAGCAGGGCTCCCACGCAACGACCGGGCTGTGGGTGGGAAGGATTCCGCACGTCGAACACCGAAGCAACCGAGCCATGGTATGCACCCCTCCCGGGGGAAACCAGAGGCGGGGAAGGCGGCTGGATGGCTGGCCCGACCCAGGCCGATCTCAGGCGGGTCGGTTGATGCGGATCGCCAGCAGGAGCGCCACCAAGGTGCCCGGCACACTGGCCGCCAGGATCAATCGGGTGGTCTGGACCCCGAGGTCGGGGTCGCCGTAGGCCAGCTCAAACACAGAGCCGGTGGCCGCGATCCCTAGGATGCAGGCCAGGGCGAGGCAAAGCCCCGCCAGGGGTTTCATGGGCATGGGGAGAAGCGCTCAGCGGATGGATTGAACGTGCTCGCGTCGGAAACCGTGCTGCCTGAGCTCATCATTCAGGGCCAGCTCATCGGTGACGCGGTCGACAAAGAGGACACCCTTCAGATGATCCATCTCATGCTGGATGCAGCGGGCCAGCAAACCATCCACCTTGAGCCGCCGGGGGCGGCCGAATTCATCGCGGAAGCCCACCTCCACCACTGAGGGGCGCACCACCTGCAGATACACGCCAGGAATGCTCAGGCATCCCTCCTCGTAGGTGTTGCAGGAGGCTCCTGCGGCTGTGATTTCGGGGTTGATCAACACCAAGGGGGGGGTGCTGGCCTCCTCCAGATCGAGATCGATCACCAGCAGCTGCTTGGGGACACCCACCTGGGGAGCCGCCAGACCAATGCCCTTGGCGCTGTACATGCTGCGAAGCATGTCGCGAGCCAGATCCCTCACGCTCTCATCCACCTTGCTGATCCGACGGGCCGAAGAACGCAGTTCCGTGGCCCCAAGCTGGTGAATCGGCAGGGGTGGATGGGGGTCGGGTTGCTTGGGCACAAGCACGGTGCGGCTTGTCTCCTCCGCCTTGCGGGCCATCGCCGCGAAGCTGCGCGCCAAGTGATCACCTAAAACAGAAGTCCCATCCTAAGAGCTATCGGGAGGCCGGAGGTGAGGCCAGGAGCAACCCCCAGACCCCTCCCAGCCCCTGAAGCCGTGGGGGTGGCCCCCACCTGGAGAGAACCCCTCCTGGTCAAGGGCCACCTGTTCTGGCTGGAGGGGCGTCCGCAGGAGCAGGGCCGCACCACCCTGCTGATGCGGCCCGCAGGCAACAGGCACGCCCTCCCCAGGGAGCTCACGCCCCCCCCGTGGAACCTGCGCAGCCGGCTTCACGGCTATGGCGGTGGGGCTTTTACCAGCGATGGAACCACCGTGGTGTTCGTGCACGACGGTGATCGTCAGCTCTGGCGTCTGGATCTGGCCGCCGATCCCCAGGCTCCCCTGCCCGCCCCCCAGCGGCTCACAGCTCCCCCTGATCCCGCCGAAGGCGAGGGGGGCCAAGACCAACAAGCCTTTGGAGATGGGCTCGTCGATGGCCCGCGGGACCGCTGGATCGGCGTGATGGAAGCCGGCAGCCGCGACCAGCTGGTGGCCGTGAGCCTGGCGGGGGGCGCCGTCCAAACCCTTCACCAGGCGAAAGATTTCTGCAGCTCGCCCGCCCTTTCCCCCTCCGGGAGCCATCTGGCCTGGCTGGAGTGGCAGCAACCCTTCATGCCCTGGGAGCGGAGCCAGCTCTGGATCGGCCGTTTCGATGGCGCTGGCGGCCTCACCGCGGTGCGCTGCCTGGTTGGCTCCGATGGCAGCTCATCCAAAGGTCAATCGGTATTTCAACCGCTCTGGGCTGGGCCGGATCTGGTGATCGCCGGCGATGGCAACGGCTGGTGGAATCTGATGCGTTTCGCCAACGCAGAACAGGACGGGGGAGATGGGGCCCTTGTGGGGGAACCCCTGCTGGAGATGGAGGCGGAGTTTGGCGTGCCCCAGTGGGTGGCAAGGTTGCGCACCACTGCCTGGGATGGGGAACAACTGGTAGCGGCCGCCTGCCGGCAGGGCACCTGGGAGCTGGGCCGGCTGGACAGGGGCATCCCCGAGGCCGAGACCTGGCGGTGGCAGCCCCTGGCAGTGCCCTTCACAGACCTGGCCGATCTCTGCGCCGAGGAGGGGCGGCTGGTGGCCATGGCCAGTGCGCCCCAGGCGATGGCCGGGCTCCTGGAGCTCGATCTCGCCGACAACACCTGGACCCATACCCCCACGGCTCCCAGCCCCCTGAGGCCGGAAGAGGTCAGCCTTCCTGAAGCCCTCTGGTTAACCGGGGCCAGCGGCGAACCCACCCACGCCTGGTTCTACCCGCCGAGCGGCGGCGGCCGAGCCGACAGCCCCCTGCTGATCCGCGCCCACAGCGGCCCCACGGGGATGGCCCGCACGGGCCTCAACCTGGTGGTGCAGTTCTGGACCAGCCGGGGCTGGGGCGTGGTGGATGTGAACTATGGGGGCTCCAGCGGCTTTGGCCGGGCCTACCGGGAACGGCTGCAGGGTCAATGGGGCGTGCTGGACGTGGGCGACTGCCTGGCGGCGGCAGCGGCCGTGGTGGAGAGCGGCCGGGCGGCCGCTGAACGGGTGGCCATGGAAGGAAGCAGCGCCTCCGCCTTCACCGTTCTGGCCGCCCTGGCGGCAGACGGGGGGGTGCAGGTCGGAGCCTGCCGCTACCCGGTGACGGATCTAGAGGCATTGGCCCGGGAGGGCCATCGCTTCGAAGCCCACTACCTCGATGGGTTGGTGGGTCCCCTGCCCGAAGCCCGGGCCGTGTATCAAGCCCGCTCCCCCCTGCAGCAGGTGGCGCGGATTCACCAACCGGTGATCCTGTTTCACGGCCTGGACGACACCGTGGTGCCCCCGGTCCAGAGTGAAAGGCTGGCCCTGGCCCTGAGCGAGCAGGGGGTGCCGGTGGAGATCTTTCTCTTCCCTGGAGAGGGGCACGGCTTCCGCTCGGGAGCAGTGCAAGCCCAGGTGCTGGAAGCCACCGAGGCCTTTTTCCGACGCCATCTGGGGCTTCCCCGATGAGTGAGGGAGCACTCCTGGCCGGCCAACCCGCCATGGTCTGGGCCCTGGCGGTGGCGGGCCTGCCCGTGCTCCTGCTGGTGGGCACCGCCCTGGGCCGCGGGCTTGGGGTGCATCGGTGGGGCATCCCGGAGGCCTTGCTGGCGGGCCTGGTGGGGCTGCTGATCAGTCCCCAGGGGCCCTTGCCCCTGCTGCCGAGAGGGGTGATCCAGCTCTGGGATGGCCTGCCCCTGATCCTGCTCACTTTGGTGTTTGGAAGCCTGCTGGTGGGAAAACCCCTCCCGAAGCCTGGAGGCCTCTGGCATCCCCTGCGGGCCCAGGTGCTGCTGTCGCTCACCCTGGCGTTTGGTCAATATCTGATCGGCGGGGTGATGGTGCTCCTGGTGCTGCAGCCCTGGCTGGGGGTCAGCCCCGTGATGGCCTGCCTGATCGAGGTGGCCTACGAGGGGGGCCATGGGTCCGCGGCGGCCATGGCCCCCACCTATGAGCAGCTAGGGGTAAAAGGGGCGGAGGCCCTGGGCCTGGCCCTGGCGACCGTAGGACTTCTCACCTCCACCCTGGTGGGAGGGCTCCTGGTGGTGTTGGCCCGCTGGCGGGGGTGGGTAAAGGAGCCGGTGACCGGTCCCGGGGCCATGGGCGAGGCCCCTGCTGATCCGACGGCCTCTCCTCCTCCCGATCTGGAACAGCGGCTGACTCAGGCCAGCGCCTGGGCCGTGAACTTCGCCCTGGCAGGGTTGGCGGTGGCCCTGGGCTGGATCCTGCTGCAGGGGCTCCGGGCTCTGGCCCCCCATCTGGGTTCTGGCGTGGCCACAGTGATCAACGCCCTCCCCGTGTTTCCCTTGGCCCTGGTGGGGTCCGTGCTGATGAGAGGGCTGCTGGAGCGCACGGGAACCGCCCGGCTGGCCTCAGCTCCCATCCAGAATCGGATCGGCACACTGGCCGCCGATCTTTTGATCACTGCCGCCACGGCCTGCCTGGATCTCAGCTCCTTGAGCCAACTCTGGAAACCCCTGCTGGTGCTAGGGGTGGCAGGGCTCCTCTGGAATCTGTTGGTCGTGCTGGGCCCGGGCCGGTGGATGCTCCCGGACCCCTGGTTTAAACGGGGACTGATCGACTTCGGGCAGGCCACCGGGGTGGCGGCCAGCGGCCTGTTGCTGCTGAACATGGCGGACCCGAACGATCAGGGCGATGTGCTCACCACGTTTTCGATCAAACAGCTTCTCCTGCAACCCTTCGTGGCCGGAGGGGTGGTCACGGTGGTGGCCCCCCTAGCGGTGAGCCGCTGGGGCCTCCCCACCTGGACAGGGCTCTGCCTAGCACTTGTGCTTCTCTTCGTGGGGTTGGCGGTAGTGCTGGGGCGAGGCCGCTCGGGAGTCAGCGCACCATGGCCGCCACATTCCCCCCATCCACCGTGAGCACCGCGCCCGTGGTGCGTTCCATGCGGGCCAGGGCCACAAAGGCGTCCGCCACGTCGCTGGCCAGCACTTCTTCACCAAGCAGGTTACCGGCCATGTACACCTCCTCGGAGACCCCCCGTGCGGCAGCACGCTCCCGGATCATGGCGTCATCCAGCAGACCGGATCGAATCCGGTCTGCATTCAACGCATTCACCCGAATCCCTGCTCCACCCTCCTCCAGGGCGTATTGGCGGACGAGGGCCAACAAGGCCGCCTTGCTGATGCCATAAGCGCCGAAATTGGGCCCCGGATTGAGGGCCTGTTTGCTCACGTTGAAGAGCAACTGCCCCCCCAACCGCCTGCCAGAGCCATCTCCGGGGCTCTCCGCGTTGAGCCCATCCTGGCTGCGGAAGACGGCCACGGCGGCTTGAGCCACGGCCTGGTGAGCAAAGAAATTGAGCTCGAAACTGGCCCGCAGATCGGCATCGCTCAAGGTGGCCATGGCGCCGGTCCAGGCGGCACCCGCATTGCTCACCACCCCATCAATCCCCCCGAAATGGGCGCACACCTGGGCCAAGGCAGCCCGAACGGATCCCGCGTCGGTCACATCGCAGTTCAGGGCCAGGGCCCGCTTGCCGCACCGGCTGGCCACCGCCTGGGCCCCCTCCCGATCCCGATCGAGCACGGCCACATCAGCCCCCTGGGCCGCAAACGCCAGGGCTGTTGCAGCACCGATGGCCCCCGCCCCGCCCGTAATCACCACCACCTGTCGGGCCAGGGGCTTTTCCGCCGCCTTGCCCAGCTTGGCCTGCTCCAGGCTCCAATACTCCATATCAAAGGTATCCGCCTCGCCAACGGGCTGAAATCGCCCGATTCCCTCAGCGGCCAGCAGGGTCTGGGCCCAGGCCTCAGCGATATCGGCTGTGACGGACGCATCGGCTGCACCCTTCCCCACCCCAATCAGGCCCACCCCAGGAAGGGCCAGCACCCGGGGCAGAGGATCGAGCGGGGTTTTGCTGCCCCCAACCCTGGCGTTCTGGCGGTTCACATAGGCCTGATACTCCCTGACAAAGGCCCCTAGAGCTGCCTCCACCTGGATGCGCCAGGCGTCCAGGTCGGCGGGTGCGGGTGCGCCGTCTGTGGAGGCGGCAGCCGGAGGGGCAGGCAACACCAGCGGCTGGCCCTTGGTGCGGATCACATGATCCGGCGTGGCCACACCGCGGCTGGCCCAATCCAGGAGGCGGGCATCATCCGTGACGGCCCGAGCCAGGGGGGTGGCCCGCAGGTGCAGCCCCCAGCGCTTGGCACAGCCCGCTCCATGGGCCGCCCGGGCCAGGGCACCCCGCACCACCGGCAGCAGGGCTGCGGCCACCGCAGGCCGCTCCGGCAAGGCCACGGGGTGAACGGATCGCTCTCCGCGGTTGAGGCGTTCCTCCGCCAACCGCACCAGCTCGATCATGCGGCGATAGCTCTGCTCCGCCGTTTCTCCAAAGGAAAACAACCCGTGCTGGAGCAGCACCATGCCCTCAATCTGATCGGGGTTCTGGTGGGCGGTGGCTTCGTCCCAGGCGGCCGCGCAGGCCTTGGCGAGGGCAAAGCCCGGCATCACATAGGGCACCAAGAGCACCCGGTCGCCGTAGACCTCTCGGCACACCGCCGCAGCATCGGACTGATCCGCAAGGGCCAGCAGAGCCGTGGAGTGGGTGTGATCCACAAAGGTGTGGGGCAGAAAGGCATGGAGCAGGGCCTCCACGGAGGGATTCGGCGAAGAGGGGTCGATCAGGTTCTGCCGTTGGGCCGCCACCATGGCTTCATCGCTCAGGGCCTCAAGAGCACGCAAAGCCTGAAGCGGTTGCAGACGCACAGCGGGATGGCCCGGCGGTTCAATGGTGGCCAGGTCCCAGCCGCTTCCTTTCACGCAGAGCACAGGGATGGCCTCCCCAAGGAGGCCGGTGACCGTGGTTTTCACCGAAGTGTTCCCGCCGCCATGGAGCACCAGATCGGGGTCGGCTCCCAGCAGCCTGGCGCTGTAGGTGCGGAGCGCCAGGGGTTCTGCGATGCCCTGGCTGCCGTAATGCGCGATTGCCTCTTGGGCAGCGGCCTCCGACCAGCGGTTTTGGACGGGCATGGGGCAGAAACAGGGCGGGATGAGGCTACGTGGATCCAGACCGCCCACAACAGTCGTCAAAGATTGAGGCCAGATCCGGGGGCCATGGCTAGCTTTCCATCAGCCCAGTCGTTCGCCGTTTCGCTCCTCTGATGGCTCTGCGCACCCTTCTCTTTCTGATCACCAACCTGGCGGTGGTGCTCACGATCTCCCTGATCCTGAGCCTGCTCACTGCCTTTGGGTTGCTGCCGCCCGACCTCCCCCTGCTCCCCCTGCTGGTGAGTTGCTTCGTCTGGGGTGTGGTGGGCGCCTGGATCTCCCTTCAGTTCTCGGCCGAATCGGCCAAGCGCATGATGGGGATCCAGCTGGTTAGTGGCAACGGCGGCCCTACCGAACGCTGGCTCCACAGCACCGTGGCTCGGCTGGCCGAGAAGGCGGGGTTGCCCATGCCCGAGGTGGGGGTGTACGGCTCTCCGGAATGGAATGCCTTTGCCACTGGTCCCTCGCCCCAAAGGGCACTGGTGGCCGTCTCCACGGGCATCCTCGAGGGAATGCCAGAGGATGAACTCGAGGCCGTGCTCGGCCACGAGATGAGCCATGTGGGCAATGGCGACATGGTCACCATGACCCTGCTGCAAGGGGTGATCAATGCCTTCGTGATGTTCCTCGCCCGGGCGGTGGCCTTCACCCTTCCGAGCCGCAATAGCGAAGAGCGGGGCTACGGCCCGCCGCCCACCATGCTTCTGGTGTGGCCATTGGAAGTGCTGCTAGGGGTGTTGGGCTCCCTCGTCACAGCTTGGTTTTCCAGGCACAGAGAATTTCGTGCCGATGCGGGCTCGGCCCGCCTCACCAACCCCAATTCCATGGCCAGTGCCCTCTCCCGGCTGGGACAGATGGAAAATCTCCAGGACCCTCGTGACGAGCCCACCCTCGCCACCATCAAGATCAATGAGCCGCCAGGATTCATGAGGCTTTTCGCTAGCCATCCCCCCATCGAGGCCCGCATCCGCGCCCTCCAGAACCTTGCCCAGGCCGGCAAGCTCGCTTGATGAGCAGGGGTTGATGAAGGCAGTTACCACCCTGGGGCCCAGCCCTGAGCATCCGGAGGGAATCCTGCTGGATACCTCCATCTCCTTTCCGCCCCTGCCTGGCCCCCACGACCTGCGGGTTCGGGTGGAAGCAGTGGCTGTGAACCCCGTGGACCTCAAGGTGCGCAGCACCCTCGCCCCAGGTACCCCGCCCCAGGTGCTGGGATGGGATGCGGCTGGCGTCGTGGAAGCAGTCGGGGGCTCGGTGCAGAGGTTCCGCCTCGGCGACGCGGTGCTATTCGCCGGGGCCATCCACAGGCCGGGATGCCAAGCCGAAAGTGTGCTGGTAGATGCTCGTCTGGTGGGCCGCAAACCGGCCAATCTCTCCTTCGCCGAAGCCGCTGCACTCCCGCTCACCGGTCTGACAGCCTGGGAGTCGCTGTTTGAGCGGTTGGGGTTAGATCCGGATGGAGGCGATCGGGGTCGAACGCTGCTCATCCTTGGGGCGGCAGGCGGCGTAGGCTCTCTGGCGATCCAGCTGGCCCGGCGAGCCGAGCTACGCGTCATTGCCAGCGCCTCCAGGCCGGAAAGCCAAGCCTGGGTGAAGCAACTCGGTGCCGAATGGGTGGTGGATCACAGCCTGCCGATCGGCCCCCAGCTCGATGCCATGGGACTGGAAACTGTCGATGCGATCGCCAATTTTCACGACACGGATCGCTACTGGGAATTGATGGCAGAGCGCATCCGTCCCCAAGGCGGAATCGTGGCGCTGGTGAGCAGCAAGGGTGGCCTGGATCTCAACCGCTTGAAGAGCAAAAGCGTCCGTTTCTGCTGGGAATACATGTTCACCCGTTCCCAGTTTCAAACGCCAGATCTGGAGGAGCAGGGAAAAATCCTGGATGCCCTGGCCAGCGCTGTAGAAGCGGGGGCAGTGGTGAGCACAGCCCGAACCTTTCTCCAGCCCATCCGTGCCACAACCTTGAGCGAGGCCTACAGCCTCCTTCAAGGAGGTCATAGCCTTGGGAAGATTGTGCTCAGCGGTTGGAGTTGATCCCTATCAACCCATCAAGGGGGCAGCAAGGAAGCTCAGATATCCCTGCAGAAGAATTCCTATGCAAAAGGGTTCCCCGGAATGAGCAACTCGGGAAAAGGATTGTGCTCCAAGCGATGTTGCTCGGAACTGGTTTCCATGAAGGCGAAAGGTATACGGTTGGGAGTTGACAACAGACTGACGGGGAAGGCACGTCTGTCTTGAGGATGGATGGGGTGAGTTGGCCAGCTTAAATCCCGCCTTAGCAGCAAGCTTTGTTCTTGAATGACTCCATCAGCCTGGGGTGTAAATGTAAGTAGAGCCGATGACTGCTCAGCCACACGTCCTTGCTGCCCGAATCCGATGAGGATGTCTTGGCTGACCCCTACCACATTTTCGATTGCACTCTGTGTGCTTGCAAAGGTGCTGGCTGGCAAGCTGGATTGACTGCCAAAGAGCTTGAGCTCGGCAATCTGCATCATTGTCCCTGATCCTTTAAGCGTCGGGAAAATCACGCGGTATTGGGTCAGGGAAGGAA
>Ga0207939_1000393_pt1 | contig 13407 bp, 22 predicted proteins | sample LakMenEpi02Jun12_FD_150663 | JGI IMG/M metagenome (GOLD analysis project Ga0207939, IMG submission 150663) | Freshwater microbial communities from Lake Mendota, WI - 02JUN2012 deep hole epilimnion (SPAdes) | ecosystem: Environmental > Aquatic > Freshwater > Lentic | place: Lake Mendota, Madison... | reverse complement strand
GAATTATCGAATAACTGCCTTTTTGATGGATTCTAACAAAACCAGTAACAAAAGGGTAAAAACATACTACCTGAAAAAATTTTTAGTTAAAGTTTTAAACAAGTCTTGCACAATTAAAAAAGGTATGTATCTTTGTACTATCAATAACGAAACGCCGCAAGGCATAACACTAAACGAACTGAAACATGAAAGGCCTGCAATTCACAACAAACGAAGGTAAAACATACGAAATCTACAACACAACTGAAAACATGATTCACGCCGTTGAGGTTAATAAAAAAGGCGAAAAGCGCAGCCCAAATGCAAAAACACTTTTTAATATTCCAATGGACACATTTTATCGCTTTATTGGAATGGGTATTATAGCCAACGCATAACCCTCCCCCCGCCCTGAAATACGGGCGGGTATTTTTTCACACTTAAATTTTTTGAAACAATGAATATTGAAAGTCTGAAACTGGAAACCGAACGAAACGGAACGGTAGTAAACTCCGGTAAACAAGAAAATCATTTTTCCGTGACACTAATATATAATACTACCAATGATATAATGTACCTTGACGCCGTTGGCGTATTCAATGGATGGAATGTGAAATCCATTGACATCAACGTCGATGGTCTAAGACCAAACCGCAAACCTGACTATTCAAGTACATTTACATCCAATATTGACGGAAAACAAATAAGTGTATGTCATTGGGAGAACATGACAAATATTGAAATATCTAAATTAACTAAAATTTAGCCCTGAAACACGGGCGGGTATTTTTTCACACATGGAAAACAAAAAGAACCCCCGGAACGCGGGAGCCAAACCAAAGCACCCAAGCGGTACAAAGGTGCGGCTCTCGCTTCGCCTCCGGGCTGACCTTTACGAAAAAATCCAGGCTGACGGGCGCGGCGCGGTTGCCGTGATCGAAGATTCGCTGGAAAGATTTTTTAACCTTTAAAATGTTTGAAACATGGAAGTTTCTTTTGAAAAAGCATTTTCTTTAATTGACGGAAGGCTTTCTACGGGTATGGATGATGTATATGAGATGTTGAATTTTGTATCTGGTGAAAGCCTAATGACGCACCAGCTGCCGCATGCAATGGAAAAGGTTAGGAGCGTCAACCCAAAGTGGTTTTCAGATGGTGTTAATACATTGAGCGCGATTAAGGAAAAAGTCGGTACAAATGATTTTAAGGCCTTAATCGCTTACATCAAGGAAAACCCGCCCGAAAATATTGTCTTGTCAAAAATTTGACCAAAACCAAAAACCCGACCTTAGTCTTTGCACTTTGGCTCGGGTTTTGTATATTTGCCCCATTGAAACACGAAGCGTGTGAGTGAATGAATGGTAACAGCGAGTGAAATAGTAGCGTTTAGTTCGTCTATCTACGGGACGAAATTCGAGAAAACCCCAGGAGCGGTTAATATCCTCTACATGGAAGGATGCACAGCCGCCACGCTGGAACCAAACCCCGATCTTCCAGACCTTTGGAACGACACCTCCCTGATTATTCAGTTTGACCAATCCGGACTTGCATACTTTGCCCACAAAGCAGAGGCAACAAGCGAACCTGGCCTAAGCGCCACCATGTCCGCCCGATCTGCGCGGCTTGGTGGCGTTTTCCGTATTGCAATAGGATTCCAGGAAGAAAAATGGATTAGAGGATTCCATAAAGGCGACCCACTACACCCTGCACTCGTTCAGGTGGCGCCGATTACAGGACACCGAGACCGGAACCGCGACGGGAAGCGCACAGCCGATCCCATCACAGACGACGTAAGAGGATTAAACCACCACGGCACAAGGCCGGGCATTCGCCCCGTTCGAGTTGGTGGGTTTTCATTTGCGTGTCAGGTTCGCCGTATGTGGGATGAACACTTACAATTTATGGCGCTATGTGATGCAGATCCGCGCTACATAGACAGCAAGCGGTTCAGGTATTCCAGTACGACGGTTGACCACTCAAATTTTTGGAAATGGCGTGAAAAACAGATTTGATATGGGAGCTGAGAAACAAAAGACTGAAATGTTCCAACTGAAAAAAAACTATTGCTGGTTAACCGGATTCCCGGTCAACTATTCAGAGTGGAACCGCGACCGTGAAGCGGAATACATAAGGAAAAAAAACAAACAAAACAAAAAAGAACATGGCAAAGTACAGATTGAAACGGGAGGTTAACCCGATCGGAAAAACCTTTGAAATGACGCACTTTGTGGATGGGCAAACGCATCCGCGCAAAGTGAAGTACCGGGTATACCACGTCCACGGTGCAACCAGCTTTACGCCGATGGAAGAGCCTTTGGTTTTTGCTGAAATTGCGACAAAAGAACACTACAATTCAAACCCGTTTATGTGCATGCCTCTGTCAAAGTTTGCAGAGCTTTTCCAGTTTGCGGACGCGGATCAAATCTTTTGGGAGGCTGTAAAGCAGTACGATTTTCAGGAAGTGGCAGACGGGGCGGAAATTGTGGGGGAAACGGAATAGGGCATGAATGAGCTACACGCCTTCAAAAAGACGGCACAAATTAAGCTAAGTACCGTAGCGCTTTACCGAAACCCGCCAAAAATGCGGGAAATACCGGAGCGCATGATGAAATACGAACTTGCACAGCAACTTGCAAAGGACGTAACACCGGAGGCCGGAATGAGGCACTTTTGTTTTTTGAGCGGGCGTTTTATTGCGGGTGACTTTTTGGAAGCATGGATAGTAGAACATAACATCCATGTAAAGGATTTAACGGTTTCTACTTTATCAATGTCTGAAGCGAATATCGACAGCCTGGCAAACCTGATAAACGGCGGTTTTGTTGAAAAAATGAATATAGTTGTTTCAGATTATTTCTTTTCACACGAACGGCATAACCTCGTTCCGTACATGCTCAAAGAACTTGACAAAGAAGATCGGTTTCAGTTGGCGGTATGTGGTACACATTGCAAACTATCATTGATTGAAACCACACATGGAAACAAAGTCGTAATACACGGCAGCGCAAACCTTCGCAGTTCGGGCAACCTGGAACATATTTGCATCGAGGAAAACAAGCAGCTTTATGACTTCAACTACCAAATACAAAAGTCGATAATTGACAAATATTGGGTAGTTAAAAAGGCGCTAAGGCATGAACAACTTTGGAACACATTAAAATAAAAACAAAATGGCAAACGGTTCAACAGGCGGCAAAGGCAAGTCAAAAAAGGCCGGTTCAAAGCGCACAAAAGCAAAAAGTCGAGATCCGCGCAGACGGCTTTTGGCACAGGTAACTGGCAGAACGTCAGATGTGCCGTTTTAATAAGAAAAAATTAAGAGATGAAGCGAGTTAAAACAAAGACCGGCGGCCAACTTGCAATGGCTGAAAAGGGCGACGTTTTAAACCCAAACGGGCGGCCTAAAGGGGCTTTAGGTATTAAGGCAACCCTCAAAAAGTTGTTAGCCCACGAAATAGATATAGTTGAAGCGGGCGAGATTCTAAAGCTACCAAAAAAGGAGGCCATGCTTTTGCTTATGATTCAAAGGGCTACCGACCAAGACGAAGACCCGGCAATTCAGCTAAAGGCAACACAAATGATTTTAGACAGGCTCCAGGGTAAACCCAAACAGCCTATCAAACACTCCGGCGACCAGGACAAACCGATCAAAGTCCAGACCGACAAACTAAGCCTGGACGAGCTGAAGGTTTTAACCAAGCTAAGAGAAAAAAAGATATAGGGATTTCATAAGCACTTTTTTGGTTTGGCCCGGCTCTGTCAAATGGGCCGGGTTTTTTATTACATGGGCAAAGAAATTGAAATATCAGAGGCATTGATCGAGCGGGCGCACCGTGAACTGGCGGCGCTTGATTTCCGGTATTTCATTCAGCAAGCCCGGCCCGATTATCAATTCAATTGGCACCATGACCGCCTTATTGATGCCCTTCAAAGGCTGGCAGATAGGGAATATAAGCGGCTCATTGTTATGATGCCACCGCGACACGGGAAATCCGAGCTTGTTTCACGCCTTTTTCCTGCCTGGATATTAGGTCGCAATGGTAACGAGCAAATAATACTTTCCTCTTATTCGCTTGACCTTGCAAGCGCCATGAATCGGGATTGCCAGCGCATTATTCAAACGCCCGCATTTTCTGAGATGTTTCCACAAACCCGCCTATCAGACGGCACAGGCGAAGCGATAAAAACGCAAAAGAGGTTTGATATAGTGGGCAAAAAGGGCTACTATGTGAGCGCGGGCGTAGGTGGTGGTATTACGGGCGTAGGTGCTACCGTGGCCATTGTGGACGACCCGGTAAAAAACGCAGCAGAGGCAGACAGCACAACCTACCGAGATGCCGCATGGGAATGGTACACCACGACGTTCAGAACCAGATTTGAGCCGGATTGCATAGAGGTAATCTGCCAAACCCGTTGGCATGAGGACGACCTAACCGGGCGCATCCTGCAAAGGACGGCTATTGGAGCGGATACGCAGATTGTCAATTTCCCGGCCATCTGCGAACAAGCAGAGGAAAGCCGGAACGCAGGTGAACCACTTTGGGAAAGCAAATACAGCCTGGAAAAGCTAAACGAGATCCGGCAGGAGGTGGGTAGCCGGGCATGGAACGCCCTTTACCAACAAAGGCCCGCACCGGATGAAGGCAGCATATTAAAAAAGGCATGGTTTCGGACATACCGAGCGGCCGATCTGCCAGACAGCCCGGTAAATTTCTACTTTGATACGGCATACACTGACAAAGAGGCGAACGACCCAACGGCCGGAATAGCCTACATTAAGCGCGGGCCAGACTTCTATATTTTGGCATGTGTAGAAAAGTGGTTGGACTTCACCGGGCAAATTGCCTGGATTCAAGCTTTTGCAAACGCCAACGGGTACACACCTCGCAGCCTGATAAGGATAGAACCAAAGGCAACGGGTAAATCAGTAGTAGAGGTTATCCGAAAGCAAACCGGGCTAAACGTGAAAGAAGCGGATGCGCCCAAAGACAGCAAGACGGCGCGGGCAAACGCCGTTTCTCCTATTGTGGAGGCGGGCCGGGTGTTTGTACCTGAAGGTGTGCCGTGGGTAGATGCCTTCTTTGCCCAGATAGCAGCGTTCCCAAACGCGGCACATGATGACATGGTTGATTGCCTGGTTGGCATGATACAAAGCGAACAAACTACGGGCGTTCGGGTACATTCTACGGCCCGTTAATTTTGTCCAATCCGTACCGCCACAACCCATAACACCCCCGCCGAAACAAGCTAAATTTGTGTGCAAACAAACACAAAGACCATGGCTTGTACCACACTACTCCCGGCTCTTGTAAGTAACGACGCTTGCATGACCACCAAAACCGGGCAGATATTCAAGTTCTACCATACAAGAGCAACGTCAGCCGATGTACTTACAGACGTTACCGATGACACAGAATGGGCAACCCGCCTGAGCCAGTCCGCAGCTATTCCAGGCAGCGGCGCCGCTCCAATACGTCAATGGTCTGTAATTGGATCAAAGGCAGAGGGCGAAGTTTCAGAAGTGGAACTTCCTTTAAATGGCGTTTTCTCTACCAAAGGGAATACCGTTATTCAGCTTCGTTGTTACGACCTGACTACTGAAAACCTCGCAGCCGTTAAAACCTTCAACGATGCCGGAAGCAGCAAACAAAAGGCTTGGTTTGCCTTTGATGATGTTATGGCAGGCGGCGATAGCGGGATAAATGGGTATTTGCGCATGGATGTGGTTATTCCTGAAAGCAGCCAGGAACTTTCCCACATCGCAATTACATTCACGTTTAAAGGCTCAATAGGTGGGTTTGATACATCCCCACTCCCTGCCTTTGCTTCATACTAATACAAAGCGATAAACAAGCCAAAAAGCCCGGCCCTACCATTCGGGCGCGGGCTTTTTTGATATATGCAGCAAGCCACCATCAATGCACGGTTAATTCAGGTTGCAGCCGGAAAGCGGACGCATACCCACTACACGCGTACTGTGGAGCTTGCACGTATGTACAGCGCACTAAGTACGGGTGAAGGGATAGAGGAGTACATGAAGCTATACTCCCGCCGGGAAGATAAAGCCCTATTTAAGCAGCGTGTTGAAATTACAGAGCAAATAACCCCCTCCATCATTGCCAATCTTTCCGCTATCCTGGAAAAGGCATACCGTTCGCACTATCGCCGGGAATTAACATACGGCGCGGGTGAACAGGCAGACGCACGGGCTGCGGAACTTGAAACCATGCTTGCAATGTACGCGGGCAAAATGGGGGCTGATAGGTTTTGCCAGGAGCGGCTAATTGAACTGAATTGCACCGACCCAAATACCTGGATTATCCAGGAATGGAAAGACTTTGACAACTTACGCGACTATGCAAGCCCGTACCCTTTCGAGGTTAAATCTGACATGGCGCTGGATTTCGCCTACGAGCGCGGGGAGCTTCAATATCTGACGGCGTTAACCTACGCGGCAAACCCGAAAGACGAACGCACACCACTAAAGGTTTTAACCTGCTATCAAAAAGACTTTGCCTCAGTCCTTCGCCAAACGCCAAACACGACAGCAAGGAAGGATGCCAGCGAGTTAATACCGGGCGAAGAAATAGCCATTGACGGGCATTTGTGGACTTATACGGAATACCGGCACAACCTTGGGTTTGTTCCGGCACACAGGGCTGGATACAAGCGCGACAAACGCACGAACGGAGAAAGCTATGTTTGGCCATTTGAAGCGGCCGACCCATACCTTAAGAAAACCCTAAAAACCGTTTCTGAGCTTGACTTGACGGCCGCAAACGTGGCCATGCCGCTAACGATCCGTTATGGTGACATTTGCCAGGCTCCAGGGTGTAACGATGGATACACAGACGGCGGCGGCACCTGCAAAAGTTGCCACGGTACAGGGCGCAAATCTTCGCCTACCTCTGTTATGGAGGAAATAGTAGTAACCCCGATGCCAGACAGCCCTGATAGGATGCTGGATTTATCCAGGCTTTACACCCACGTACACCCGGATGTATCAATCCTGGACTGGCAAAAGGCATATGTGCAAGACCTGGAAAAGAAGTGTAAAAGCGCGGTACTAAATAGCGAGTTATTTAGCAAGGACGAAGTGGCACAGACGGCAACGGGAAAAAGTATTGATCAGCAAAACGCAAACGACTTTGTTTATAAGTACTTCAGGTTTTACGCGGAGTTTTGGCGGTTTACGGTTGAAACGTTCGCAGAGATTACAGGCAAGCGAAACGGCCTAACAGCTCAAATATTTGTCAGCCGTGACCTTAAACTGAAGACGGTTGGCGAATTGATGGAAGATTTGAAGTCTGCCAACGATAGCGGAGCTGGCCCGGCCACCCGGCAGAATATCGAATGGGATATAAACCGGGCGATGATGGTGGATAGCCCAGAAGAGTTCAAGCAGTGGGAGATCCGGGAACGCTTCAATCCTTTTTCTGGATACACTGAAGAACAGAAGATGGCATGGGCGCAAAGCGACCTAATACCACGGGCACAACGTGTTTTGTATGCAAACCTGGGCTACATATTTGACAGTCTGGAATTTGAAAACCAGGGCTTTTACCGTTTGCCATACGAACAACAAAGGCAGTTAGTAGCGGCGAAGGTTGCGGAAATAATGGAACAAACCGGCCCGGCGGCTCCGGCCTTAGCTCTGTAAGATGGAAGAGCTACTGAAAAGCATACGGGACTGGATAGAAGGGTTTGACAGGGATTTTGAAAGCCTGAAAATCAAACTTGAAAAGGATTTACGGAAAGTAGAGGCAAGCGTTTTGAGACGGATTATAGCGGACATTTTGCCGCTTTTGAAAGTAGAAGAGGGCGTTATTAAAAACACGGTTTCAAACATGGCAAAGGCCAACGTATTAGATCGGGTTTTTCTTGAAATACAGGCAGACGAACTAAAGCCCATCATTCAGGCATTTTCAGAGGCTCTACTATCAATAAGCGGGCGAAATGCTGAATACTACCTGATGACTGGATTTGACACGGCAAAGGTGAACGCTATTGCAAAGGACACGGCACTGCTTAGAAGTGTAGTTGGATTAGATGAAAAGGGGGAACTGATAAAAGGTGGCTACCTGGACAGCCTGTTTAAGAGTGAAGCGGCAAAGCAGGAGGTTAAACAATACCTGTTGACCGGGATAGCCACAAAGCAGGGGGTTAACCAGTTCCAAAGAGGACTAAAGAACCTGATTGAAGGCACAAAGGAAGTAGAGGGGGCAATGGTAGGATATTGGAGGCGGTATGCCTTCGATCAATATGCACAGGTGAGGGAGGTTAATAACCTGCATTTTGCACAGGAGTTAAACCTCAAATATTTTGTGTATCAGGGTGGAATTATCCCAACAAGCCGGGATTTCTGCAAAAAGAAAAACGGACGGGTGTTTTCGGATCAGGAAGCCTTAAAAGATTGGCCTAAAGACCCGGATTTGATAGATAAAAAAACGGCCGCATCTTATAGGCCACTATTGGAAAGAGGCCGGTACAACTGTCGACACTTTTTGATGTGGATCTCTGAAGATCGGGCAATGGAACTTAAACAACGGAACAATGGCGAATAGCAATTTAATAACTATTGGCGAAACTGCACACCGTCTTGACATTGCGCAAGATGTGGCGGGGGATTTCCGGTGGGCCATAGAGTTCCTGCAGGAAGGTACAGACACGCCTTTGGATGTGTCAGACGACGACTTTTTGATGGAGGTGTACGATACGGACGGCACCACGGTAATAATGACGGGAACGCAGTCTTTTCTTTCAGATAGCATTGTTCAGTTTGAGATACTAACGGGTGATTACGACGGCTCCACAGGATGCCGTTATGATTACAAGGTTTTGCAGACCACAGCAAGCGGATTTAAAAAGGTATTGTTCAGAGGTAAATTCACGCTAACGAAATGAACACGACAGTCCGCATAGTAAGCAATAAGACCACCCTACGTTTCCCGGCTTCATTGCCAGGCGAAAAGGGGGAGGCGGCAAACCGTAGCGGCTGCGTAATGGTCAGCCCGTCAACGTCCGGATCTTCAGCCCTGACCACAGGAACGAGCAAGGCGGTTGTCCGTATCCCGTCCGAATTGGGCGGTATGGTGCTAACAGACGCGGGCGCCGGGCTTTCATCCCCATCAACTTCGGGCCCTGTTACCGTTCAAATGCGGCGCGTTCGGGCGGGCGCTTCAGTCAATATGTTGACCACCGAAATAGCAATAGACCAAAATGAGTATGATAGCGTAACAGGCACGGCGGGAATTATTAACCAGTCAAATAGGGCAGTACAAGCGGGCGACCACATTCATTTTGATGTAACCAGCGCGGGTAATTCTGCTTTAGGGCTTGTTATTTCATTCACATTCCAACCAGTTTAAAACATAAAAACAAACACACATGGCTACGTTTAACAAATTCAATGCTTTTGTGGAGCATGTAGCGGAGGGAGTACACAACCTTGGGTCAAATCAGTTAGTAGTGGCGCTGACCAATAGCGCCCCGACTTCATCAAACTCTGTACTTGCTGATGTTACCCAAATCAGCTACACAAACCTATCAACCCGGAATATAACCACATCAACAAGTTCCCAAACTTCGGGGCTTTATAAGTTGGTGTTAAATGACTTGACCCTGACGGCTTCCGGCGGCTCAGTTGGGCCTTTTCAGTACATCGTTATTTATAACGATACGCCAACATCTCCAGCCGATCCCCTTATAGGGTATTACAACTATGGCTCTGCTTTGACCCTTGCAAGCGGTGAAAGCCTTACCATTGATTTCGATGCTGCAAACGGCCTTTTAACCTTGCAGTAATTCATTGAAATGGCGGTTTCATTCCTAAACAATAAAATAACATGGCGGATAATGTAGGATATACACCCGGCTCTGGTGAAACAATCGCGACTGACGAAATCGGCGGCGTACAATATCAACGAGTCAAGCCCGTATGGGGTGTTGACGGTGTTGCAAATGATGTAAATGCCACAACACCGTTGCCAGTCGAAGTCATTGGAGAATTAACCCAGGCCATTGAGGCTATGCGAATGGCTATAATTTCGCTTACCAAATCGGTCGGCCTTGCACAGGTTAACCCGTTAACGGGCCGTCTACTAGTTGACCAGTCTGCACTAACCCAGACGGTAAGCGGTACGGTAAGTGCAAACCAGAACGGCACCTGGAACATAACAAACCTAACACAAGTCGGAAGCGCAAACGCGGCCATTGTGCCGCTTTCATTAGAACGCGGTGCCGCTGATAATTTGCGCCGAAACATAAACGTAACCTAACAATGGCCACTACAAACGGAAATAGAAAAATATTAGACCTGAAGCGATGGGAGCAGGTTAGCCCGGCTCCTTCGGCAACTGGTGCCGGGGCTTTTATAGCCTCATCCAGACACTTTAGGCAGCAACAATTGTATATCAACAGTGCCACAACTGCTTGGTTATACAACCCAAGTGAAGATGGCTGGGTGGCATTGCCTACTGTTTCGCTTGCGGGAGTATTTCAGGGCGGCGCGGCGGGTGTTGCGGGGTCGTGGTCAACGGGCACAACCGTTGCAGCTTCATCGCTTACTGCTACCGGAGGCACTACGTCAACAATCATCACCAACCAAACCCTGGCCCGATCCTTGGCAGGGTATTCGGTACACATACTTTCAGGCCCAAATGCAGGGGTAACGCTTACAATTGTTTCAAATACAATAGGCGCAAATGCCACAATCACGGTAGATGCACAAGCCTCTGCCTTTACTTCATCAACGGTTTACAGACTTTGCACTCCGGTTTGGTATGTAGTTAGCGCAGGTAGCCATGCTTCCGGGTCGTTCAAAAAATACGATTTTGCAACGAACACATGGACGACGTTGGCAATCACTGGACTGCCTGCATCGTTTGGCACAGATGGCAAATTAGTTAACACGCCAAGTTGGTTGAATACCGATTACAAAGCATTTGCCACAGGGACGGCAACAGCGGGGGGAGCATCTACCCTTACCAATACAGCAAAAAACTGGACAACTAATCAGTGGACAAATTCTCAAATTCGTATTGTATCGGGTACGGGCGCGGGTCAGATTCGTACCATTGCGTCTAACACGGGGACGGTAATAACAACAAGTGCCGCATGGACTACACAACCCGACGCTACCTCTGTTTATTCTATTGAAGGGAATGACGATTTTCTGTACTATATGGGCAACAACGCGGTAACAATGTACCGCTACTCAATTTCGGGAAATACTTGGAGTACCCTGTCTCCAACTGCAGCAAGGAGTGCAGCTCCAGGCTTGGGCATGTCCGCACATTGGATTCACAGTGTAACCGATACTAGATGGACAAATGAAAATTCCATCATTAATGGGCAGCGCATTTATTCATTCAGGGGTAATACCACGACACACCTTGATTACTATGATATTGCCGCTAATACGTGGGTGTCTATAGTGCCTTATGCACCTGCGCAGGAAACATTTGCAACCGGGACAAAGTACACCTATTTGATTGATAAAATCTACATTCAAAAGGAAGCGACAAACAGGTGGTTTGAGTTTGACATTGCGCAGCAAAACATGACGGGATGGACTACAATGGCACTAACGCAAGGTGCCGCACTTGCAGGCGATACGGCGTTCGACGTGACGTATTATGACGGAGCAACCGAGATTCATTATGTCTATATGTTGATGAACACCTCTACACTCACGTACCGACAAATGGTAATTTAATGGAATCACAAAATATTGAAATCACAGCGCCCGAAGGCTTTGACAATTCTGAATTGCTGGACTTATACCGCACTCGAATAAAATTCCTTGAGGGTATAATCGCAGCGGCGACAAGCCGGGGCGATGTTGACGAAATCGTAAGGATTCAGGCTGAAATTCAGACGGTAACAGATGCTATTAACGCTCTTACGTAACCAAGCAAGCGGCGGCGCTTATGTACTCAGTGCCGCCGCTGCAATATTCACGCTGACGGGGCAGGATGCCGGATTAAATAGAGGTGTACGGTTAACAGCCGACCCAGTTACGTTCACGCTAACAGGGCAAGACGCCGGATTAAGCAGAGGCGTAACCATAGCAGCCGACCCAGGAACGTTCACCCTAACAGGCAATGATGCCGGACTAAATAGAGGTGTACGGTTAACAGCCGAGCCAGGGACGTTCACGCTAACAGGGCAGGATGCCGGATTAAATAGAGGGGTACGATTAGCGGCAGACTCAGGGACGTTCACATTATCCGGGCAAGACGCTGGATTAAGCAGAGGCGTAACCATAGCAGCCGACGGTGGTACGTTCACGCTAACAGGGCAAGACGCTGGATTAAACAGAGCCTCTTTATTAACGGCTGATAGTGGATCCTTTACGCTAACAGGCCAGGATGCCCAATTCAGCCAGGCAGGGCAACTAATTGCAAGCGCGGGCGTATTCACGCTGACAGGCCATGATGCAGGGTTAAACAGAGGGTTAACTATTGCCGCTGATACAGGCAGCTTTACGTTAACGGGCCGGGATGCAGGGTTAAACAGAGGGTTAACTATTGCCGCTGATACAGGCAGCTTTACGTTAACGGGCCGGGATGCCGGGTTAATCCGTTCTTTAAGTATATCGGCTGAATCTGGAACGTTTACGCTAACGGGTAGAGATGTCCAGTTTAGCCAAGACGGGCAACTCCTTGCAAACACAGGAACATTTACATTATCCGGTCAAGATGCCGGATTATTCAGGGCGCTAAAGATAGCGGCTGAACCTGGCAGCTTCACGCTAACGGGTCAGGACGCGACAATAAGCCGACTTATAAGCCTAACGGCGGAGGTCGGAACGTTCACCCTAACTGGTAGAGATGCGGGGCTACAAAAGGCCGCAAGATTAATAGCGGACGCGGGAACGTTCACACTAACTGGATACGCGGCCGGGCTTAATGAAGCGGGTGTCTTTTCAGCCAATACCGGAACTTTTACATTATCCGGGCAAGATGCCGGATTTTCAAGGTCTTTAAGGTTAACGGCTGACGGTGGACTTTTCACGCTAACAGGTAGAGATGCCGGATTTATTAGGGCGTGTGTTCTGCCTGCTGAAAGTGTAGGATTTGTTTTAAGCGGTCAGGGTGCAAACATTGTTTATTCAGGGGAGGAAATTTTTGTGCCTATTGTGGCATTTTTTTACTAACAAGAACAGAAACATGACAAAGATTCAACTACAAAACCTCGTAGCCATTTGTGATCTGGCACAAAAGGCCGGTGTAATTAACCCTGAAGACATGCTACCTGCTGGCATATCCAGGAAGGCAGCAACCGACCTACTGGCAGAAATGACAGAGGACACGCAAAAAGTTATTATCGAAAAGGCGAACGACAAGCCAAACGCAGCAAAAGAAAAAACCAACTAAACACAAATATCATGGAAGCAGATGCTAAAGAACTACGGGAAATTATCTC
>Ga0207939_1000385_pt1 | contig 13670 bp, 18 predicted proteins | sample LakMenEpi02Jun12_FD_150663 | JGI IMG/M metagenome (GOLD analysis project Ga0207939, IMG submission 150663) | Freshwater microbial communities from Lake Mendota, WI - 02JUN2012 deep hole epilimnion (SPAdes) | ecosystem: Environmental > Aquatic > Freshwater > Lentic | place: Lake Mendota, Madison... | reverse complement strand
TGGACAAATGCTTATAAGGCATCCTGCTCTACCGTGAGCTACCGAAGGTCGTTTTTAAACACCCAATACAGGAGTAAATAAATGATAACGATTACTATCGCAGCCATTCATATGTACTCCTTTCTTAATCTGGCGGAGAGTATAGGATTCGAACCTATGCGTCACTTTCGCAACGACGGTTTAGCAAACCGCTCCTTTAACCACTCAGGCAACTCTCCATGTTCCATGATTAGCATGAACTGCAATTATGCTATCTTCACTTCTGTCAATCTGTTTGTGTGAAAAATACTTTATATTCTTTTTTGTCATTAACCATTTTGTCAAATAATTTACCATATAAGGATGTGAGTTATGTGTAGAAATAACATCCGGATCATCATCTGTTAGTGAGTGACAAAAATTAATATATTCTCCAGTCAAATTTGGTCGTGTAATAAAAACAAAATCATCAACTAAAGTTGTAACTAATCCTCTATTGTAAAAATAAACAGATTCTCTGTAAGGAAAAATCATATCTACTGGATAACAAAACCAATCATATACATAATCAAAATCTTTTTTCCACTTTATATCAAAGTGACTTACAATTCCTCCAAATTTATTTGCTATTCCATAACTTCCTAATTGAAGTTTTTGAAATAATGTTCCTTTTTCAAATTGTTCAATATATTCTGGTATATGTTCTTTTATATCTTCTTCTTTCCATATAATAAAATTATATGTTGGATTCAATGATTTGGCTTCTTCAAAATTTTTGATATATTCATCGGGTATTTTATCATTACCTATCCAAAAATAATGAACATAATCATTGAATCTTATCATGACTTTATTATTTTTCCAATAATAACAGCGAACATATAAAAAATAAACATCACAGCAGCCATAGTAAAACCCATTGCTATCCAATAGCCCAGTATTGTTAATAGTATGATTGCTGTATTCATTTCTTCTCCTATTTGGCGGAAGCGGTGAGATTCGAACTCACGGACCTTTTACAGTCGGCAGTTTTCAAGACTGCTGATTTAAACCACTCATCCACACTTCCTTAAAACTTGGCAGGGATACTAGGATTTGAACCTAGACTAACAGAGTCAAAGTCTGCGGTGCTGCCGTTACACTATATCCCAACAGTAAACAAAAAACCCCTAACTTTTGGCTAGGGGTCTTGTGTTTAGAGTTTAGCTTTCTAGTCTATACACGGACCCCGAGGGTAAACCATGACGCATCGCCGCAATTAATTGTGCGATACTCTGGTTGACTTGTTATGGGTTTATGTATGGACAACATTTCGTGCTTTCTAAGTAAATTTAATATTCTAAGAGTATATAGTAAACTTTTTGATTTGTCAAGGGTTTTTTTGTTGTTTTTTAACTAATTTTCCATCTTATCGGAATTGAAACTATTGGTTCAGCAGGATTCTTGAACTCCGTAAATACATTCCACAATTCATGCATCACAGTAAACCTATACAGCAATCCTTGTTCTCTACCATATGCATCTATTTCCCATGGGTGATCCCAATAGTCAACTTTTTCAGAATTAATCTTCTTATTCTTCCATCTAGTCAATCCATCGTCAGTTTCATTCATGATATATTGTTTGACATGTATCATCTCATGAGCCAAGGTTTCTAATATATTTCTTGCTCCTATTCCAGAATGTATTTCTATTAGAAATTGTCTAGGCTGTTTTCTGCTGTTAAACTTCTGGATACTTGCATATCCATATTCGTTTATTTTAGGATTAAACTTGATGGTAACTTTACAGTTATTACGGATTCTTGCACTAGGAACTAATTCTTTTGCAAAAAAAGAGGCTGCTTCGAGAACATATGGTCTGAAGTCTTTATCTGGACATTTTTTGATTCTGAATTGCATGGGTTTTCCTTTAGTTACCCTAAGCATCAGTATTTATATTCTAACCTCTCTCCGACCCTTCTGACGGCTCTGGTGTGTATATAATGTTCACACCACATCTTCTTAGAAACTGTAATCCATCAGTAGAACGGTATTCCTGAGCATAGTAAACAGTATTAATACCAGCAGTAAAAATCTGCTTGGCACAATCAATACATGGTGCATGAGTAAGAAACATGGTAGCATCTTTGCCAGATTCTGTGCTTTTTGCTAGTTTAGCTATGGCGTTAGCTTCAGCATGAATCACTTCTGGCTTAGTTTTTAGTGTTCCTTCTTCCGTAACATCTTCGCATATATTTGACCAACCTGGTGGCATACCATTATAGCCAATAGAGATAATCCTATCATCTTTGACAATGATGGCGCCGACATGTAGCCGCTTTGCTGGTGATAATTCAGCAAATCGTTTTGCTACATCCATGTATGCTCTAATATATTTTTGTTTCATATTTGTTGGTGGGCCGGGAGAGACTCGAACTCTCTGTCCCCCGATTATGAGTCGGACGCTTATACCAGTTAAGCTTCCGGCCCTACTTGGTCCGGCGTCCAGGACTCGAACCTGGATCAGAGGCTTAGAAGGCCACTGTACTATCCCTTGTACTAACGCCAGTTATTCTTCGTAGTTTATCTTATTAACGAATGAAAATTTCTTTTCGTTATCCCATTCTTTGAGATATTCATTGTCCATATCAAACATCTCAAGGTATTCTTGATCATCATTAAGTTCAGCAACAGACCAGATATTTTCATCTACATGATACTGAGAAAACTCTTTCAGTTTACCATCATTGCAAATAACTTCATCACATGCATGATCTGATTCTTTGGCTTCAACAACATAACGGTGTCGAAAAATACTCACAGTTTCAACCATGTATCTTTTCATACTAATTGTTCCTTATCTACATTAAACATGTCACGAACAATTTTATCTTTGATCATAGCAGGCACACTTTGATATGGCCACTCAAGCCAGAATGGACAACCATTCTCCCACTTGCTATTGCGAATAAAATAACCATATGCATCTAAGTCTTTTTTATTCTTAGGATTAAAAATTCTTCGGCTATACATTGCCTGTGATAATTTATTCAAAATCATTTGATATACTCCAAGTTGTCTTTACGCATATAAAAAACTTTGGGATGTTCACTTATTTCTCTAATGATAGGAAGAAATGTAACACCATCAATGTCCTTTGTGGGCCAATGAGAGTAGGTATAATAGACCTCATCAATGTGAAGTCGATTACGGACCTTTTGTAGAATTTCTTTGGGTTTTTGAACAGTTTTCTTCATGATGTATGTAGTATATCAAAGCAAATCTCAATTGTCAAGAGGTGGGGCATTGCACCCCACCATTATTGCCATTACTCAGATTTGGTATCTGTAGCGTCTTTAATTGCAATTTTCTTAACAGATTCTTGAGTTTGGTAAAGATTTTCTAGCCAAACTCTTAACATTCCGTTAACAATTTCTGCATCTTTGATTTCTACTTTGTCAGCAATAGTGAAGGTGCGTTGAAACGCACGATTAGCGATTCCTTTGAATAGGTAATCTTCTGCTTCGTTATCTTGAGAAGCACCCTTGATAACAAGCTTGTTTCCTTCTACGGTAACTTCAATATCAGATTTAGCAAAGCCAGCAACTGCCATTTCAATGACATACTTGTTGTCTTTTACTTTCTTGATATTATATGGTGGCCAGTTCGGAGCATTTTTTGCAATGTTGTTTGCGGTATCTTGAAGCTGATCAAATAGCTTGTCGAAACCAACAGTAAATGGCTCATAAGCTGAACGGGAAGGGAATAGATTAGCAAGAGTCATGAAAGTCTCCTTAGTTAAGCGAGTTAATAAAAGTGTAGACCCGAAAGGCATCTACACTCATATTTATATCACACTAAGGATTTTTTGTCAATCTTTTTTTGCTTTTTTACCAATATTGTATTTTGGTACTAGTTGCCATTCGTCTTTCTCACGGAAACCAATAATCTTGATTTGCGATAAGCTGACTTGTAGATCCTCTGCTTTTTTTGCATTTACAAGTTTTAAGAGTCCCCAATCTTCTAGTAGCAAAGCAATCGTATTCCTACGTGCCAGATCATTCTCCGTAATATCCGTAGGTTTGCCATCTAACGCAAACAATTCTTTGAAATGTACGATATAGTACTTTCCTTGCTTGTGTAAGATGTGGCAAGATTGATAGAGCAACTTTTCTTTTTTGGATGCAACACCAATACGAGTCAATGTTTCACGAATCTTCAGAAAATCATCTTTCTCATTTAGCGTCACTTCAACCATATCTTCTATACGAATCATTATTTCCTCACTCCGCCTTTATCTGTTTTTGTTTTTATATAAGCGATTTGTTCATCAGATAAGATCCGGAGAGCCTCTTTGGCTTTGCTATCAGAATACCCAAAATACTCTTTCACACAAGCAAGATTCTTATCTTCCTCAGACTTCTGCCACGGTTGAAACTTTCGTTTCATCTGCCTAATACTATTTAGAAGATAGTGATACTGTAGTTTTTTATCGACAAAATGAACCTGGTTTATCTGATTCGCATACGGAACACAGTCTAAATGATAGGATAGTGCCCGATTGACGATATACGAATTATAGTCTTTTTCATCATGTTCTTCTACCAAGACATTCTGCTTGGTCTGAAGAATCGATGGTACGATATCTTTGAATAGATCAGGCATTATACAAACTCACAATCTGCCATCAGTTCAATCAGACAGGCAACAAGATTGATTTCTTGGTCTGAAACAAAAGCAGATTGATACTGATATTTCGCCAGAATCAAGACAGTTTGAGGAATAGAACTAGGCTTCAAATAATCATACATGCTATCATAGAGCTTACGATAAACAAGTGTAGGATCATTATCTAGATTATTTGTAACCCATTTACGAGCAGAACCGAAATCTTTTTCTTTTAGTGCTGTGATCAGTTCTTTAGTTTGAATGTCCGAAACAGAAGCAAGAATGCCTTCATCAATAGTTCCAGATACACCATATCTTTGAAGTTCATTCAAAATTCTACGATTATCTGGAAAGTGCTTCATAATGACAGCAGCAACAACATCTTTAGAGTATTTGATGTTTTCTTCAGAAAGAATCCATTCAATTCTCTTTAAAAATTGTGCAGCAAGTTTTGCTTTGTTACCGTTGATCTTGAAATCAATGACTGTGCAACGAGAATGAATAGGTGCAATAATTCTATTCTTGAAGTTACAAGTAAAAATGAAAGAACAGTTTGATGCAAATTCTTCAATCGCTCCACGTAGAGCAGGTTGAGTTGAATTTGGATTTAGATAATCAGCTTCATCAATAATAATGACTTTTCTACCACCAGTCAAGCTTACTGTTGATGCATAATTTTTGATTTTGTTTCGTAGAACATCGATACCTGATTCATCAGAACCGTTGATAACAATATGATCACAACCCACTTCATTACAAAGTGCTTTTGCTATCGTAGTTTTTCCAACACCAGGAGAACCAGACAGAAGAAGATTTGGAATCTCTTTTCTGCCTACATACTCCTGAAATGTTGTTTTGATGTTATCGGGAAGAATACAATCTTCTACTTTACGAGGGCGATACTTCTCTACCCAAAGAATTTGGTCGTCCATTCACAATCTCCATAATAAAAATATAAAACACGTTACTGCAATTCAGCGTTTACTCTACCAACAACTTCCAAATATTCTTCTTCAACAATAACATTACCATTAATCAATATCATAACAGTTTTTCCAAGATATGGTTCCATTTCTGGAGATGACGCTTTCACCAAAGTAAAAACTGATGCGACATTTTTTGGATTAATTGCAATAGCGTTTTTAGTTTCTGCTTCTGTAAATGTAAGTAACATAATTATCCTTCAAAGTTAGATGCGTCTTTTTCGATAGCGATCCAATATTCAATCGCCACATTTTTATTTTTGAAATGTGCGATTCCTTTTGATGAAACAGTTACATCATAGCTACCAGGAATCATTTTCAAATTTTCTGTTTTAAATACAGACTTAAATGCTTTATCTGTATCGTCAATATCAACAGAGTTGATATTTGCAGCATCATCTTTCGCATCAAAGGAAGATATTCTTAGCTTACCATTCTTACCTTCAATAGCAACGTGAGGAGAGTTCAAGACATTTGCTGTTCTTGTAATCCAATCATAATCACTCTCGTTCAAAGTAAATGATACATCTTCAGACGGCATAACAACTGCTTTGTCTGGTGGGGTTATGATCATTTTCTTATCGGCAAAACGATACTTAATCTTACTTCTTCCACCAAGAGCTTTGATGATAATATGCTGATCATCGAAGTCAAGTTCTGGTGTATCTTTGCTGAGTGATAGAACAGAAAGAAAATTAGTCAAATCGTGAATTGCAAACTCTTGTGGAAATTCTTCTTGTAGTGTACATTGTGCCAGAACAGTTTTAGTTGATGACACTGTGGATAAAGTCTTACCTTGCTTAAATAGAATTCCAGCATTGATGCTAGAAAAATTCTTTAAGATTGTTAGTGTTTCATTTGAAAGTTTCATTTTGTTTCCTCATTATCTAGTTCAAGTGAGTATAGTATATCATGTTCATACAGAAACATCAAGCAGCACATAGCATGTGCCAAGTGATGTATTCCAGATTCGGGATCAAGTTGTTCGCCTTTTTTCCATGCCCAGATATGTCTTTCCATTGCATCAAAATATCTACGTTTAGAATCAGGTACTTTTTTCCAATTATCTCGTTCGTATTTTTGAGCACCAAAAGTGAGAACCTTGACAGTTTCTTCTAGTGCTAATGGTGGAAGTAAACCATATTCTAGTTTACCTCCATCATATTTACGACCTTCTCCCATTACATTTCTCCGACAAAGTTTGCAATAGCAGGCATATCACCATTGAAATGATAAGTTCCAATGTGGGCAGTTTTCATCCATGGGCACAGATAAATCTTTCCACCAATGTTTCTCCACCATTGACAAAACATGTAATCTTCAGACAGATAACGATGTGATGCTTCTTTCTCTTTATCGAGAAGTTTCTTTGCTTCAGATTCTACATCTTCTCCTTTTGCTGCCTTCTGAAGCAATTGATGTGCATCTTCAAAAGTATAACCTTTGTCGATGACTGTATCGAAATAGGCATGAATGTGTCTGCTGCCATCGAAATGTGCTTGGCCCACATGATCTGGTTTATAGTTAAGGTGAGGATATGCTTCTGCAAATTTTGCAAATACTTCACGCTTCACCATCATGAAACCAGTACCAATTTCCATAACTTCAAGTGGTTCTGTGACACTGAACTGTGCGGTACCTTTAACTGGATTAAAAACAAAATCACCAGCAAGTTTTTCTAACTGTTGTGCTTCCAACTGAGGATGTTTTTGCATCCCAGTCTTAATATTTTTCCATTTGATTGCTTTTTTGGGATATGGACCACCAATAACATCTTTGTCCAAAGCCAATAGTGCAATAACATCTCTAGGATCAAAACTGATATCTGAATCTAAAAATAACAGATGTGTGCAGTCAGAACGACTTAGAAATTCGTCAACAAGATAGTTTCTTGCTCTTGTGATTAAGGATTCGTTGAATAGGAATGAAAACTTAGTAGCAACACCGTATTGCATACACATACCTTGTAGATCAAGGCAAGCTTTCATGTAAAGGCCATGATTCATACCACCATACATAGGTGTTGCTATGAATATGCTTTTTTTTCTTAGTTCTTCTGTTTTAATACTTATTTCCATTTTGACCTCTAGATGTAAAAAAAGGAGACTACCAAAGGTAGGTCTCCTTCTTCGTTTGTTATGGATTAGTTAGCAAAACTAAATCCACCTTTGAGTGCTGCTTGAACAAGCTTGCGAGTAGGCGTACCCATTTTGTAGTACTTTACTCTGCTGCCATCATCAAGTGTTTTTGTGTTAGTGTAGATGCAGTAGCCTTCCTTGCGTAGTTCTTCAATACGCTGAGAAACATTTTGAACACCAAAACGGCGTTGTGCTTGTGCTACTGTGAAAGTGTTGTAGCCTTCAGTTTGCTTGAGAGCATTCAACATGCGTTGTTTTGCAGATAGCTTAGTTGCCATAATCAATCTCCTAGTAAAAAATAACAAATTAAAGTGCCTTGCTTGTTAGCAAGTTTTCAAATCATATCATTATGTAGTGTGTGTGTCAAGCTTTTTAGTGGTAAACTTATGGTTTGTAGAAAACAAATACCGGTTCATATTTCAACCACATACCATTAACTTTACAGAAGTTTTTTGCTTTTGGTAAACCAGTCTCAGAATCTACACGATTACCACCAGGCATCTGAGCCAAAGACATTTTTAGTTTACCTTTGTATTGCATACCAAGTTCTTCTAAAATTTTTCTGCTATCTTCTTCAAGTGGTAACATATCACCTCCAAATACAGCATCGGCAATATTCCACAACAGATAACGATCAGACCGTAACCATTCAACAGCAGTTTCAAGTGTGGGTCGTAAGAAGCCTTCTCTCCATTCCTCATACTGTCCAAACTTTTTATATGATTGTGTTGGATCTTCTGAATACGCTTCTTTAGCAAAGTAAGGTGGTGATGTAAAGACAAGATCAAGTTTGCCTTTGTGCTTTTGAAAGTTTGGATCATTTCGTATTACTTCAGAACCTAACTGATAAATTTCTGTTTGTGTGTGACTATGTTCATCTTCCCAGAGACCACCTTTTCTTACATTTTTTCTATAGAAGTCGGCAACTTCATGATATTTTGTACGACCTGGGCTAGTATTATGATCGGTATTAGGATCAGTCCCAACGTATAAAATATTCCTGTTATCACTAATAGACATAGCACCAAGCAGGCGCCCAGACCAACCAGAAGAAGGATCATAAATGCGGATAAGAGATTGTCCAACAAGGTGCTCAGTAAATTTTTCATACAAGTACTTTGCAGTTAGTGGTGGAAAGTTAACAGCATATTGACAGAACGAAACACGAAACGCTTTCAATCCAACAGGAAATAATTTTTGTTTAAACTCATATGGGCGAATTTGATAATACTCAGATTTAGCATAATCAACATTAGTCTTGCATTTTTCTGGTATATCTAATTTCTCTATATCATCTTTATGTATAATTAGATATTTTTGATTTTTTAATTCTTCATTATAGCCAGTGTATTCTTTATCTATGTCTTTTGGTTGGAGCCAGTAGTCCCACTTTTCTTGCTTCCTATACTCTTTCTCAAATTCATTAATCCATCCAATAGCATCATCGGATACAGGAAGATATCCATAACGCTCAATCTCGTTCGATTTAGCAACAAAAGAATAATGGTAAAAAGAATCCCGTTTAAAATGACGGGTAGCATATGTGATAAATGTGTCAAGTAATTCGCCCTTTGCAAAATAATCGTATATAGATTTACCGTCATCTTTTTTCGTATAGTTAATACGAGTTTTCATCATGGTAGGAAACCATTGATTGACAGCATTACCTACTACACTTGTATTTCTAATTACATCTTTTTCGCCCGTTAATTCATCTATCACTTCAAACTTATGTACAGGGAAAGAATGCATTTGATTGAATTGTTCTATGATTTCTTGCTCATCATAGCCAACTCTTGGTGGAAGATTATGATTATCCCATAAATCTACAACAGTCTTGCGAAGGTCAATTACCCATTGACGAAATTCATCTTTGGACATCCAAAGAACTTCTTCAAAGTATTTATTGACAGGAGAATCTATGAGTTCTCTATTCTTTTCATAAAACCATTTCATTGTAATATCAACTCTTTCAATTTGGTTGTAGTTTTCACATCAACAACTAGGTGTATTCTATCTTCATTGCCTTCATTAATAACTGTATGTGGCTTTCTTGTATCGAGAACCCAACACTCACCAACTTTCATGTTTACTTCTTTTTTGTCTCCTGTTGGTTCCCAAACACCAAACCTGACTTTTTGATTAGTTCGAATAGGAAAGTGCAACCTAGATAAACAATCAATGTTAAGACCAGAATCTGGATCCACTTGGTCTGTATGACGGGTAAGCTCACCACCGCCAGGAACAAGACGCATGAACCTAATACGATGGAGTTCTGCATCACCCAGAAACTCAAGTAATCTTTCAATTTCTGGAAACTCTTTACGAAGGTAAGTATCTTGAAGATAAAATTCTTCATCTTTATGTTCCTCTTTCCATTTCTTACTCATCTCTACAGGTTTTTCAATACGCATAATATCTGGTGTATAACCACGCAGAGATATTGCTGACCAAGATTTTTTCTTGTTGTAGTTGCTGTAATGATTCTGGAATTTAATATTTAGGTTTTCTAGTTTAGCTGCAATTTGTTCTATGATATCAGAATCGACAGGAATATTCAACTGTTTTATGGCAATCTTTTCGACAGGATCGACCTTTGGAAAAGACCTTGGTATTACACCTTCTTTAAAGTAGACACTGTAGATTTCACCAAATGTGGTGATCTTGGCACCAATGTATTCTAAATGTTGTTGTACAATATGTCTGGTATTTTTATCTTCTGCCCAACCATATAGCCAAGTGTTACCTTCTGCATTCTTACAAACATCTTCAATATAATCATCAGTGCCACGAAGTTTGGTAATCACATAATCACCAGGTACTTTAGTTCCAATACTAATACCTTGATACATTGTGATGGGTGATGACTTGCTTACCTTAGATAAGACATGAGAACCAGAATCACTTAATTGCAAAAGGCCTTTGTGTAAATCTTCTGCAATGTTGTTTTTCTTGTATTCAGCAAAAGGCGAATCTGCAAACTTGTTATGGTCTGCATAAAGTGATTCAACCGACTTGAGGTAATCCAGTTCGTACCCGTGCTGCCAATCTTTCATTTGCTTTCCTATAGCGGTGAATTAGTTTGTCTTTTTTCTTCTTGGCTGTTTGTAGTGCTAACGGTTTTGCTTTGCTAGTATAACGAACACCATTCATATGATCAAGTTCATGTTGAAAACAACGAGCAGTAATACCAGAATAAATTGCTTTCTTTGTTTCACCATTGAAGTCTTGATATTCTACTGTAATGCTTTCTGGTCTAGTGATATGAATGAATAGCAAAGGATAAGATAAGCATCCTTCTTCCATATGCACTTTTTCTTCAGACACACTGACAATTTTTGGATTAAAGTGTGCAACGTAATCATTACCTGCACCCATTACAAATACTCTATATCTCAATCCACATTGATTAGCAGATAGTCCAAGTCCTTTATGGTAGATACATGTCTCTACCAACTGAGATGCAAGAAACACAGGATCAGTAGGTGGGTTACTGAAATCAAACACTGGCATTATTGCATCTAGTATAGGATCTGTTTCTGCTACAAGCGGCAATACTTTTACTTGCTGTAGTTTTGTGCCTTCTGGATCATCTGTACTAATTCTAATAATATCACTCATTTTGCTATCCTTGAGAAATTGTTTTTCTTTTCAAATCGAATCACTGACCTAAACTTGTCAAACAACTGGTCACCTTTATGTGAAATAACAAATACATTTGTATCTTGTCCAACATCATACATCAACTTCAAAAATTCATCAGTGCCTACAGTATCTAGGCTCGAATCAAACACTTCATCTAATATGAGAAGATTAGTATTAACACTGTTCTTCAATTTAGCTATTTGTCTCCATGTGAATAAAATAGCTAAGTCGATACGCATTTTTTCACCTTCAGAGAAATTATGGTAACTGAAGTCATCACGATGCCTTGACTTGATAGTTTCTTCAAAGTTTTCATTCAGATTAAAGTTGATGAATGAATCCATTGCAGTCAAATACTTGTTAATCAACTTGTTCATTATTGGAAGATACTGTTTGATAATCTTCGTTTTGATACCAGTGTCTCTCAATAACGTTCCAGCAAATTCATAATACTGCTTTTCATCTGCTAGTTCTTTTTGCTTTTTAATAAGGCCGGCAAGTTCTTCTCGTAACTCTTTAAGCTTTGTGTTCTCGTCCTCAAGGTTGTCTTTTTTGGTTGAGAGTTCCGTAATTTCTGCATTAAGTTTAGCCACGTATCTGTTGATTGCTGTAATTGACGCATTGTGTTTTATCACCTCCGAATTATGTTCATTGATATGTTTGGTAATTTTCAGTATTTCGTTTACCTTTTCATTTGTTTCCGCAATCTTCTTTTCAATATCGTCTAGTGCTAAAGATATGTCGCCTTTTTTAACTTGTTTTTCTAATATTTGTTTTTCTTTCCAATCTTGTGTAATTGTCTGTTTGCATGTAGGACAATCATGATTATCTTCATAAAATTTAACTTCTTTATCCAGCTTTTTTAAATTATTCGATAGTTGATTTTCTAAATTGGAAAGTTTAGTTCTTTTTGTTTCTAAGCTATCTTTATTTAGGATTTTTGAAGTTAGAACATCAATATGTTTCTGAATTAGAACTATGTCCTTATTTAGGCTTTTTATTTGTTCTTCTGATTTTGTAATTTCTTCTTTCTTTTTTTCTATCTCAGCATCGTTATGTTTTTTGTTTTCTTCAATGTTTTGTTTCTGTAGTTCTATTTTCTCTGCTGTTAGATCCAAGTCATATTTTAGTTGAACACTTTTATCTTTGATCTCACCCATCTTTTCTTTTACCAAAGAGTTCATGGAAGAAAAGATTTGAATATCAAGTAAGTCCTCAATGATACCTCTACGATCTGCTGCTGATAGTTGCATGAATGGAGTAAAGGATGCAGAGCCAAGAATAACAATCTGTGTAAAAGACTTGAAGTTTAATTTGAGAATGTTCTTTTCTAACACTTCTTGATAATCTTTAGCTGCTGCATCCTGATTCAATAGTTTGCCATCAATGTAGATTTCAAATACATTAGGCTTGATACCACGAATAATCTTGTATGCTTTTTTACCTATGGTAAACTCTATTTCTACTAGACATTCCTTTTCGTTGATAGAGTTTGGTAATTGAGGTTTGTTGATTTTACGAAAAGGCTTACCAAACAAACCAAAAGTCAATGCATCAAGAATAGTTGACTTTCCTGATCCATTTGAACCAATAATTAATGTGTTTGGTGAACGTTTTAGGTCAATTTCAGTAAACCAGTTTCCAGTAGACAGAAAGTTTTTCCATCTAACCTTTTCAAATATAATCATACTTTTTCTGTGTTTATGGCTTCTAAGTAAAGTTCTTTGAGAATAGATTTCAATTTACTGTTATCCAAATTATCTTCTTGGATAGCATCCACATAGTTATTTAGGATGGTAAGAGTATCTTCAGCCTGATCGATTATATCATCACTTACACCTTCTGTCAAGTCTGTAAAATCTTCAACGATGGTAATATCGGCAGGATTTGCTTGATAAAGATTGTTGATGAATACGTCAAACAGATATGGATTGGTTTTATTCAAGACAACAACCTTAACGTACTTACTTGTATAAGGTGTCATATCATGATTAGATATTTCCTTGATCTCTTTATTCTTGTCATCATAGACAACTTTATGAAACATTATGTTAGGGTTCTGAACAAAATCAAGCTGTCTAGTATCAAGATCAAAAATGTGAAAACCACGAGGGTCGTTGTAATCTTGCCAGGTAAGCTCATACGGGTTACCAAGATAGTAAATCCCATCAGCAGAAGATTTATGGTGATAATGCCCACTGAAAGTAAATTCGAATTTTCTGAAAATATTTCTATCAAGTCCTTCATCTGATGGCATTCCTTTGTACATTGCGAAT
>Ga0207939_1000373_pt1 | contig 13883 bp, 15 predicted proteins | sample LakMenEpi02Jun12_FD_150663 | JGI IMG/M metagenome (GOLD analysis project Ga0207939, IMG submission 150663) | Freshwater microbial communities from Lake Mendota, WI - 02JUN2012 deep hole epilimnion (SPAdes) | ecosystem: Environmental > Aquatic > Freshwater > Lentic | place: Lake Mendota, Madison... | reverse complement strand
ATTCTCAAGCCTATCTGCGATAACACGAAGGGCTAATACTTCGGCCTTCGACATCGCATCGGCAGACGAACTTCCATATGCAAGGACCCCAGGCACTTCGTATTCTCGGACGGAAGTGAATCTGTTATATCTCGTGATGACTTCTAACGTTCAAGATCAGAAGCGGGCAAGAACCTCGGCATTGAACTGTATAACGTTTGCTAGATTCGCTATAGGATTCATTGTGTTCCGTCTGTGCTTGTCTCTTAGCCATGCCAGCAGCTTTTTTTTGATCTTTAATGGCAGAATATTGTACAAGAGAACAAGAAATACAGGATTAGTCAGTAGCAAGGCAATAAATGCCAGGGAGAATAGCTTTATAATTAGATGAAAATAGCCTGTCCGGACAATATTTCCCGACCATGAATCAACTAGATTCTTATTGTTTAAGAGTTTTCTGGCTTCTTGGCCGTCTCCATCAATCCAATTATTTACAGAATCGCGCAAGTCTTTGTCATTGTAGACAACAATGCCGTATTGTTCACGGGTATATCCGTAGAGCTTTGGTTCAATAAGAAATCCATCGCCGAGGCTTTTTGTATTTTCTTTCATTAGATCGATCAAAATTACTTCGTCACCTGTGTATGCATCAATTCGCCTGCTTGCGTCACTTGTAGTGAGGCGATCAACAGCATCAGCCCTGCTTTTTACTGTGACGATACTTGCAGTTGGAAATATTTTTTCAATGACCTGGTTGGTGGTTGCTCCTTGAACTCCTATAGTTAGATCACCTGGATTTTTATATAGATCAGCAAGGTTTTTTTTATTAACAAGAATCTTTGTCGATGTTGTAAAAAATGGATTTGAGAACCATGCCATATCCCCTCTTGCTAAACTAGAGAGCTGATCTTTTCTTTGTTTAGTTATTGTGCTAGGTCCGCATTCAATTGCAGGAAGAAGACTAGCGGTTATATCTAATCGCTTTGAGGCAAGCATCTTAAAGCGCTCGGGATAAGTTATGCTTATGTCTTCAATATTCCAGCCCTGGTTGGTTAAATAAGATCGCAGGTTTCCACAGTATCCGTCCAGGATGCTATTGCGATTTTCAAAACTGACAGGTGGTGCATCCTTAATGTAGGCGAAGACAAGTTTCTTTGTTGACGCAGCAATTGAACTGGAAGCGTCAAGGATAAACAGGACGGTACAGCTTGTTGCCGTCAATATGCTTAAGCGCTTAATGATATCAGCTTTCATAGTTAAGAATGGCACGAGAGAGTAGTTTGATTCTAACCTTAGTATTGGTTGGTTGCAAGTGCTTCCAGCTTACGCGTCTGATCTGTCTAACGCTCAAGATCAGCGGCGGAAAACAACTTACGCATCGTTCAGTGATTATTACAACCGTCCGCTGGATCTTGATGTTAGGCCACCCCATTGATTCGGTTAATGAGTTCGTCAGAACGGAATAGAATGTGTGACGAGGCAGCTGCTGTCGTCTGAAGCCCATTTTAGAACCCAGCAAATAGCTGTAATCAACATCGGTGGAAAAAACGTGAAACGTTCCCGACTCTAAAGGTGTGCTCTCGCTGCTATCGCGGTCAACTGTTCTCATGCCAGGTTCGGTCTAAAAATGACATACTTTCCGGCTACGTGAAACTTTGCATGGCCAGTCGTCGTAGTTATTAATACTTATGATAAATGGGCTACGATTGCCTAGCGGTTCCGTAGGAGGTATTGATGCGATACCTGCGAGAGCGTCCTGCAATTGCGCCTTATCTAAGGTGGTCTTGATGGATGCCACGCCAAGCGTATCTTCGACGGGTGAGAATGATTTTTTGTCTCCATCGCGATTGTGGAAATTATAGCGGGGTGCCGTGTCGGTAGTTACGATGACATCGAGCTCCTTCGATTCGGAGCCGTCGGTATGGAAGAGAAATCCGCCGAGAAATACGTTGAACTTCTAGGGGGCATGCTGTCTCAAGAAGACCGCATAGATACTCTCACGCGAAACTCGCTTACTCCTGCATGACTTGCCCAAACGATTCAGGCGTGTCCGAGACCCAAGCTATAAACCACTAATAGAAAGATGCGGAAGCGCAATTTTCTGATAGAGTTGATTACGAATTGAACCTCTTCCCTCGTGGGAATATCAGGCAGTGATTGTGGGCTTTTCTGCTTGATGGTTTTCACCCATTCCACTGCTCGATTCAGGTCGTGACGACAAGAAAGATCAGACTGGCAATTTGCACATTGACCGTCTTCGAGGCGTAGCGGCTCAACATCCAGGAGAAATAGCTCTTGAGTTCGCGCGAACTCAGGCCATCCGGGCATCGATTGAGATGTTTGGCTACTTTCCATAAGTATTAGCGATAGGTTTCGATCGTTCACTCTCGCTTTCTCTGCAGGCTTAGAGCTTGCTCGTAAGCGGCAAGCAACGTCTTGAACTTCTCAAGTTCATCTGCTGGTGGAGTTGCTCAATGCCGGCTGGAAAGCTCAGCGGAAGGGAGCCATCTCCCTGGATCAATTTCTGGCAATCGGTGAACTGGCTCCCGACCTGTGGAGCGAATTGGTGCCGGCGGCAACCCTGCTCAAGTCGGCGCAGCGTTGGTGCTGTGCTTTAGATCATCTGGCTTATGGCTCCAGGGTGTCGAGATCGGCGTTGGTTTCTGCGGCCGACAGGCGGATCGCTGGGATGCCAAGGCGGCCGAGGTGGGAGATGAAGCTGGCCACATCCAGTTCGGCCACGCGGGCGGCCCGCGCCAGCGACAGCTCACCATCGCGGAACAGGACCGTCGCCAGCGCCGCCCGCACCCCGGGGGCCTGCAGCACTCCCCCCTGCTCCAGACCGATCAGCATCGCATCGGGATGATCGCGGTTGAGATCCACCACCGGGCTGCTCCTTGCTTGACGTAGTGCTTCTGCGGGTTGTTCTGTCTCAGCATCTTGTTCAGTGACAAGGGGTGTGCACCCATGCATGGCTACCCCAATTCCCGTCTCATCTCTGTGACCCCAGCAACGCAGCATGGTGCTTGAGGTGATCATCAAGGAAGCTGGCAACAAAAAAGTAGCTGTGGTCGTAACCCACCTGCACCCTCAGCTCTAGCGGTAGCTTGCTCTCCTCGGCAGCAGCCTTCAGAGCATTTGGCTTGAGTTGGTCTTCCAGGAAAGGATCGGCTGAGCCCTGATCCACCAATAGTGGGCCATGTCGGCTCCAGGATGGAGATGTGGTGGACTGGCTGATCAATGCCGCTGCATCCCAATCCCCCCAACTGGTGTTGTCTCCAAGGAGGTAGCCAAAGGCTTTCTGACCCCATTGACAGGCGCTGGGATTCGCGATGGGTGAGAAGGCGGAAACTGAACGGTAACGATCAGGATGGCGCAGGGCAGCTACCAAGGCACCATGGCCACCCATGGAGTGGCCGCTGATGCCTCGCCGCTCTGGATCGATTGAAAAACTCCTTTCCACAAGATCAGGAAGCTCCTGCACCACATAGCTGTGCATGTAGTAGTTGCGGCTCCAGGGTGCACAGGTCGCATCCACGTAGAAACCAGCTCCATGGCCAAAGTCCCAGCTGCCATCTGGATCATCTGGCACATGGTCACCTCTGGGGCTGGTGTCTGATGCCACAAGCGCCAGACCAAGCTCAGCTGCTCCCCGTTGCGCACCAGCTTTTTGCATGAAGTTTTCATCGGTGCATGTCAACCCCGAAAGCCAATAAATCGCGGGCACGTTTTCACCTTCCAAGGCTTTTGGAGGAAGATAGATGCTGAAGGTCATCTCACAATGAAGAGCCCTTGAATAATGGCGGTAGCGTTGTTGAAGGCCGCCAAAGCAACGGCTCTCCGTGAGCAGAGTGAGTTCCATGACTCAGAAGGTCACGACGGAGCGAATGCTTTTGCCCTGGTGCATCAGCTCAAAGGCACGGTTGATCTCCGAGAGGCCCATAGTGTGGGTGATGAACACCTCTAGCGGGATGTCACCCGCCATGGCCTGAGCTACAAATGAGGGAAGTTCACTGCGGCCTCGCACCCCTCCGAAAGCAGAACCCCGCCAAACGCGTCCAGTGACCAGTTGGAAAGGGCGCGTGCTGATCTCCTGCCCAGCTCCGGCCACGCCAATGATTGTGCTTTCTCCCCAGCCTTTGTGGCAACTCTCGAGGGCAGCTCGCATCACCTCCACATTGCCGATGCACTCAAAGGAGTAATCCACGCCCCCATCGGTGAGATCAATGACCACTTGCTGAATCGCAGCGTCGTGATCACGAGGGTTGAGGCAATCTGTGGCCCCCAGTTGTTTGGCGATGACGAATTTGTCGGGGTTCACATCAATGCCGATGATTCGCGATGCACCCGCCATCACGGCCCCGATCACCACCGCCAGGCCAATTCCTCCCAGGCCAAACACGGCAACCGTGCTGCCCGGCTCCACCTTGGCGGTGTTGCGCACCGCGCCAATTCCTGTGGTGACGCCGCAACCCAAGAGGCAAACCTGCTCCAATGGGGCCTCCGGCTGGATCTTGGCTACGGCGATCTCCGGAAGTACGGTGTATTCCGAAAATGTGGAGGTGCCCATGTAGTGATGGATGGGCTCCCCCCCATGGGAAAAGCGGCTAGTTCCATCGGGCATCAGGCCCTGGCCTTGCGTGCTGCGGATCGCCTGACAGAGATTGGTTTTGCCGGATAGACAGAATTTGCAACACCGGCATTCCGGGGTGTACAGGGGGATTACGTGGTCGCCCACAGCCACGGAGGTCACCCCTTCCCCCAGGGCCTCCACCACGCCGCCTCCCTCATGGCCCAAAACAACTGGGAAAAGCCCCTCCGGATCGGCCCCGGACAGGGTGAATGCGTCGGTGTGGCAGACGCCTGTGGCCACGATGCGAACAAGCACCTCGCCACGTTTGGGGGGGGCGACGTCAATTTCCATGACCTGCAGCTCTTGACCAGGACCCCAAGCAACAGCAGCACGGGAACGAATCATGGGGGATAGGCAGCACAGCACTATTTTGGGCCCTGACGCCACTCCATCAGCTGCACACGTCACTGCAGCGCCCATAGCCATGCCCCCGCCCCCCAACCGCGACGACGTGCCGCGGGCACCTCTTCCGCAAAGCAACGTCCGCGACAGCCACCAGCAGGCGCATTCGCTCGCGTTTGACCTGCAGCCAAGCCAGTGGTGTGGTGCGAAGAAGTTTTCGCAACATTGTTCCTGAAGCCTGATGAGGTTTGGCGAGATGAGGATTCATTTCGATGTATCGGAAATCAGGGTTGGATCGCTGCCTGCACCTGCAGGTTGATGAGGCAGGCGCCCCTGCGGCTGTCGGCTGGATGCCTCTGCCCTCTGTCCGACGCGGATCCTGCCGATGTCGCACTGATACACCTCCGCAACCACCTGCATCCGGTCGGTCTGCCCCACGTCGGCGATGCCGCGCTGGCTCATGGTTTCGGGGGGGTTTGGCATGGATCTCCAGCACCAGGCCGGCCTGCGGCGAGCGCACCACCGACTGCTCTAGTTCCGCTTTGCTGCGTTCGAGGGCCGCCAACGCGCGTTGCTCATCCAGCTGGGCGGGTCGCACATCCAAAGGACGCACTTCGCGATGCGTGTGACCTGCTCTCCCTGCAGATCCGCCTGGAAGCGAAGGATCTCCGCCCGCCGGGCGGCAATCTCTCCCGTTTTTGCCCCAGCGCGGATCTGGGCCAGCCGCGACTGGGCGACCCGCACCTGTTGCCGGGCCTCCAACACTGCATTCTGCAGGCGATCGTGGGAATCCAGAACGGCGATCACCTGACCTGCCTGAACGCGATCGCCCGGTGTCCGCAGAGTATATTATATTCAGTTGGAGATCTCTGATGAGACTGCCACTGTTAACCGCGCCGACTTTGTTGCAATTTCGGTTGTCTTTTCGCTTGCCTCACCGGTTGCGTCTGCTGATACCCGCTAACACGTCCCACAGCGGTGTCTGGCTGGCCCTGGCGATATCGGCTTGTGTGCTGGCTTGTGGATCCGAGGCGAGGGCGTCTATCAAGCTGGTGACAAGCTGGTGACCAGCCGTTCGCTGCTGAATGGATCGGATTTCATCGATTGGGGACAATTCACGCATGAGTACCAGCTGATTAACAATCCCACGCATGCTGTTTCCAATCGCGGTGATGTCGTGATGGTGAGTCAGCTTCTCCCTTATCCCTTCATGCGTCTGACCGAGTTGTACGGTGCAGGTCAGGGTAACTTTGCTCCCTGGGATCCGGTTCTGTACACGAACAACTATGACTGGAGGCGCAATCCAATCATGTTGACCGAGTTTGACGGTCTTGGCATCGTCGCTGGTGGCTTGCAGATCCGATCCAACTACTATGGTCGGTTTGTGGCTCGCGTCGAGGCCTTTGATGATGGCGGTAACAGCCTCGGTTTCTTTGATGCTAACGGCGTGTCAAACACTGCCGGTGACAACTCCGGCCTTTTCATTGGTGTTACTGGTGACAGCCCGATAGTCAGTCTGGCGTTCAGCATTATATCCGACAACATGCTACCCGGAAGCTATTCCGTCAATCGATTTGAATTCACGCCAGTGCCAGGGCCAGGACCGATGCCCCTGCTTGGCGTTGCTGCCGGCTTTGGCTTCAGCCGCTCACTCAGGCGGCGGATCAAGGACAGACAGGCTGCCCGTCGCCCAGGGTGTCCCGGGCCTTGATCGCACTGGCCCATCTAGATGAATCATCCAGGTCGACGTGAGCGCCCTAGTCACTCTTGCCAGTCATACTGGAAGACTTGAAATGCCCAATACAGTTATGAGAACAGAATCCCTGCGGCTCCAGCAGGCCTGGGACCAATTGCCGTCCATTCATTCTCGGTACATCCACTCTTATGAGTTCCTGCCCCGATCCTTCAACGTCACGGCTCTCCGGCGCGAGGCCCGCCGCGGGCCTCGCGTACGAGAGAAGCCGATTGTTGGGCTCCGTTTTCTCCGAGGAGGCCAACGCCTTTGAGCAGATCAAGAATCTCATCGGCTGCGGTTGGTGTCCGCGTCGCGATATAGACCGGATGCTCATCGCGGCATGGATATCCCCGTTTGTGCGTCGCGATGCCCTTGAATGCGTAAAGTTCGCTTTCCTCATAAAGCTGCTCAAACAATGCCGTCAGTTCCGGGTTGTCGTTGAATTCACTTTCACCGACGCACGACAGCGGTGACATTCCCAGCGCGATGCGCTCGACGCCCTCCTCCTGCTGAAATATCTTTGCGGCCTCGAATTGAATCAGTTTCATCCAGTTCAAGCGCGTGGGTATGTTGTTGTTGTTGTTGTACCTTTCTACATCCGCGTAGTAACCCGTAGCCCGTCCGTTGCAGTACATTGGAGTAAAGAAGACGGCTGCGATGAGTCGTCCCTGGTACTCGGCGAGAAAATGCCGCACGCCAGGTTCCGGGGCCAATGAGGGCGGGCGTAAGAGCAGGTGCAGTTCCTGTTTGTTCTTCTTTCGGTCGAGCCAGTCGGCAAATAGCGATTGCAACTCCGCGCGGCTTCTCTGGGTGAGCGGTTGCTCTCGCACGGCGATGTTCAGTCGTTGCGCTACATTTCGGGAATTGCGTATCTCCTGATATTCCTTGCCGCGCAATTCCAAATCAAAACGGCGCACATCCACGGATGTTTCCATGCCGAGTTTGTTGACACAGCAGCCGATACCGCGTAGCGCGGCCGCGGTCGCGTGGCCGATTTGCAGCGCACACACACGGTGGTTCTGCCGGTCGCACCAGTTGACGAACTCCGTCAGGATCGCATCGGGTTTGTCGGCCACCGGATCGCCGACCACCATTGCCGTTCGGTCAACCATCGTATACGCGAGGTATCCGTCCACGCCATTGCAGCTAAAGGCATCGAATTGTCGGCTCATCGAGTTGTATGCCAGAGCGAATGAGCCATATTTCTTGACTGCATCGAACCGGCAGAGATTGAGGCTCGTGTCATTCGCCCCATGTTTCTTTCTCCGCAAGTCTGCCACGTACACGTTGAAAAGTCTGCCCAGCAAGTTCTGATCCATCGGTGCGGGTCGGAACTGCGGCACAATCGTCTGAACGTTGGCCAACTGAAACGGCGGATCGGACAGCGTCATGTACGGCTCGTATACCCGGACGCCTTTGTCCACAAAGCGCTGCTTTCGGTCGGCGTCTGCGACAGGCTGCGGATCGAGGCTAAGAAATGGCGATTCCGCCGCTTTTGTTACGGCTGCGTGAAGTTCGGCCATGTTCGTGGGTTGCGAGTGGCAACAGTGGTAGGTCTTGCCAATTGCGCCGCGTTCGCGGACGGCCAGCATCAGGCGGACGGCATCATCGATACACACACAGTTCTTGGCCGCGTCGCCGCAGCCGCAGACCCGATAGCAACGCGTCCCGGCGCCGTCTGGTGCCTCCCGTTGAACCCATTCGGCAAGGGAGTGATACACCTTGCACACCCCGTAGGCCATCTTGTCGGAATACGATTCCCCTGTCACGCTGTCGCCCATCAGGATACTCGGCCGGATGACGGTCCAAGCGAGCGTTGAATTCCGCACCAGTTGTTCACCCCGGTATTTGGTTTCTTCGTACGGGTTCCGAAAGACGGGATTAGGCAGAAGCCCGTCCTCCGGCACCGGGCCGTCGCAGATTCCGGCGACGTAGGCGGTGCTGATGTGGAAGAAGCGACTGACCTTCCATCGCTCAGCAAGTGCCAGGGCGTGGCGGACGCCCTCTACGTTGACCTGTTCAAGTTGGGGCCGCTTGCTCTCGTGGAATTCGGTCAATCCGGCGATGTGCCAGAACTCATCCACCGGCCCGAGGCCGGACAAGTCCGCGACGACGCTTGTGTCCGCGATGTCGCCGGGGACAGCTCGGACACCGGGACGGTCGAGTCCGATCTCGGTAAGCCGGTCCTCCGGCTCGCCGCCGCTGCGGGGCCGAACGAGCAGGAGAAGATTCACGGCATTAATATCAGCTAGTTCGCGGGCAAAGCGGCGGCCAAGGAAGCCGGTTGCGCCAGTTATGAATATCGTTTTCGTCACTGTGAGATGCCCAACGAACGCTGCCCCTGAGTGGCAGGCAAGGACTCTAGAACGCAAGCAGGAAATTGGAGGTGGCCTGTCCACTCGAGGGGCATGTTAGGCGTCATCGGCAAGATCCACTCGAACTAAGAGAGGCATGTGATCGCTCCATTGCAACCACATGTCAGATTCACCGACCCAAGCTGAACAGTCACCTAGCCACGCAACAGGCACGAATGCGTAATCAATGTGATAAGCCTTGGCAGGATTCCGCTGTAAAAACGTCCAACGCTGCCCCTGAGTGGCAGGCAGGGGGGGTTGGTGGCGCAGCAGAGAGCTGATGGTGGCCTGTCCACTCGAGGGGCTTGTTCGAAGGACTCTCTTCCTATATAGAAAATGTTTCGGAAGACAAGCGCGTAGGAGTGTGATGAGCTACTGAGAGAGAATTAGAGCGCTATAGGCTGCTATTCCTATATTGCCAGCGAAAGGAAGGCCATCCGTATCCCCCCAAGTGGCTCTTACTGCTGTAGTGTCGTAACCAGGCGTGTTGCCAAAATCTGGACCGAATCCTCGCCAGTCGCTGTTGAAGCGTACGTACCAAGTGCCTGCCCGCGGAAAACCAAGAGTATAAGTGCTATAATTGCGGTCGGCAAAGTTGACAACCACGATTACATCGTCACCATCTCCTCCATTCTCCCAGCGATGGAAAGCTACTAACTTGTCGGCGTTGTTGACGTGGTAAACATTGACATGCTGCCCGCGTAGGCCACGCGTATTATTAAACCAGTTGCGACGTAAGCGGATCAAGGCTTGATAGAGATCCCAGATACCAGAATACGTTGTTTTTTTCTGCCAGTCCAAGGGGGTATTGTCACGCCAGCTACCCCACTCCAAGAACTCCTGCCCCTGAAAAATCATCGGGATGCCAGGCGTAGTGAATACCATGACTGCCCCTAGGGTAGAGCGCTTTCGTGAGTACCAGCTATCCGCATTGCCCCTGTAGATTGCCTCCGGGAGACGATAGTAATCCTGTCTTTCCTGTGAATTCAGAGAGGCTGCAACATCATCATGAGATTCGACGTAGATCACCCTCTCGAAGCAATCTGAGCCAAAGCGATGATAGATCGCATCACGCACGGCAAACATGTTGCGATCCTGATCACGTGGGGTGATCAGTGCTTCTCGTATGGGCCGTACAAACTCGGTTGCCCATTGCGCATCGAAACCGGCTCCTCCAGCGCCCGCGTCCCGCGTAATCCATTCGTTATTCCTGATGTCTTCAGCAATGCTGATCTTCCAAGGGAAACGGTTATCAATCTCTGTGTTTAGCCACTGCATCAGGCTCCAGCCATCAGCGATATCATTTCCAGGATCATTATTGTTGCCATCCACATTGCGGATAAATGCGGTAGCATCAAATCTCAATCCATCACAACGGTACTCATCTAGCCACATCAATAAGTTGTCGCGAAGGTACTGCCGAACTTCCCCTCTGCCATAATCAGGACGTGTGTCTCCCCAAGGCGTTCTACTTCGGTGATCATTATAAAAGTAAATGCCTCCTTTGTTGTTCAGATTCCAAGAGGTGAATCTCCATAGGTCCAAGTCGGCTGGTCCAAAATGGTTATAGACAACATCGATGATCACCCCCATACCATGATCGTGGCATGTCTGCACCATGTCCTGAAAGTCTGCTGGAGTACCAAAGACACTCTCAATGGCAAAAGGATGTGAAGGGTTATAGCCCCAAGACAAGTCTCCAGGGAACTCAGATGCAGGCATGATATGAATCGCGTTGATTCCCAACATCTCCAAATCAGGGAGGCGTGCCTTGATGCTGCGGAAAGTGCCCAACCCTGGATCAAGGTCATCGTTAAATGTACCTACGTGCACCTGATAGATCACCAGTTCATTCCAGCTTGGCATTGAGAACGCTTCAAGAGGCCACTCATAGCTGGTGTCAGTAATTATTGAGTTACCTATGGAGCTACTAACGTCGCGGGCATAGGGGTCGTTTTTAAAAACGAACCCAGCCCCTTCATGAATGACATATTTATAGTGTTGACCAATGGCCGCTCCGTCGACATCCGCGGACCAGTAGCCATTGGATTCAGACTCTAGTGGCGTACTTTCTGGAGACCATCCATTGAATTCACCGGCGACGCTGACAGCGTCAACTCCTGGAGCCCATACGCGGAATGCGACTCCTCCTGAATAGGGGATAGCCCCCATGCCGGGGCGAGAAGATGCCATGCTGAAGATCCAGGATAAGTGTTTAGGTGGCTAATCGTAGCCACCGAACATAAACAGCGAACAATCTTCGTCAGTGCTATTCATGAGGCCATGTAAGTTGCCGCCTTTCAGCATGGCCAAGCTGCCTGCCCGTAGCGTGCGCACTTCGAAACAGCGCTCGCGATTGTCCATTTTTGCCCAGTCTCCAACCACCATGTAGCCTCGCCCACTCATCATGAGGAAAACTTCCTGATTGTCGCGGTGACGATGCAAACCAATGCCGCATTCGGGCTTGAGAATATGTAGATCCATATAGTCAACGGCCATGAACTCCTCACGTTCCCTTGCCAGTACCTTGCGGCTGAACGCATTGAGGTTCCACGGCTCAAGATTGCGTGCCAGCTCACCGCTGCCTTTGAAGCCAAAATAATTGGAGATAAGATTGCGAAACTCCAGGAAACCAAAACCTCCATGGGGACTGGGACTGACCCCAACCTGCAAATACTGATCCCAGCCTCGCTGGATCATCGAGAACTCGTAGTGATAATTGACACCATTGTTGGAATCCCAGAACTGCTGGTCAAGGCTTGCCCAGGCCAGCTCCAGATGCAGAGGCAAAATAGGGTGCATTGTGCAGTCCGGGGCAACCGTGCGCATATCTGTGACTACCGGCGCCGCCGCGACTTCCCTTGCAAAATCATTGGGGTTGCCTCTCACCAGATCGGGACGTAGCTGGAGCGATCCATTCGCCAAAGCCGTCTGCGCTTTAGGGCCCAGCACGCCGCGCAGGCTGTCACTATCGCCCGTACCCCAAAGCTCAAGCTGATAGCGGTCGCTGCGGCTGTTGTATGGAACCTCCAGCAACACCGGGGTGCTGTTGCCGATGCGTAACCACAGCAGAATCCGATCTCCCAGCTGATGATCACTCAGCGCAGAGAGGCGTGAGTCGGGACCGCCCCGATAGGAAATATTCAGACATGCTCCCTGCCAGTTTCCCGCTGCCACCCATCCACGCGTCAGTTGGCAGTCGGTTGTTTGGAAATCCTGCACATTCTGCTTCTGAAAGTCGTTTTTGTCATCCTGATCTCGCGGATCAAGAATATCCGCATTTACGCCACTGGGACCGTAGAGGCTCAGGAAGCTGAATGGGAAGAGATACTGTAAACTCTCGGATCGATAGTGTTCCCGCTCTGCAGCGAGTTCGACTCTCTCGACCATCTGCATCACCCGCAACAGAGGGTTGTTGTCGCGGTAGTTCGGGGAACTACCGCTGGGTATCCTGACAACAGTGCTGGAGTCGTGGATGATCTGCATGACTGTAGTTAATGAATGTGTGAAGTGTCTCGCGAATCAGTTGCCGTGATACAGGAAGGCGACAAATCTCAGCGGTGAGTCACCGGGATTCCTGATGCCATGAATGCCTCCACTCTTTGTGAAGATGATGCTACCCGGCTTCACAGGCAACTCCTTGCAACGCCTTGGTTGGTCAAAGCCAAAGATGCTGCGTTCCACGGTAGGGAAGTTGCGCGTAGCGGGGTCATCATTTTCTCCCATATAGGCAATTCCCTCGCCCTCAACGATGTAGTAAAGCTCTTCAGAGCCTATGTGCTGGTGTGTACCCTCTACCATGCCGGGTGGGATCAACACCTCGTGGAAGAACACGACATTTGATCCAAACTCCCGCTGCAACAGCCAGCGCATCTCGATAACATTATCCGACCTGCGATCTATATCGGCATCGTTCATCATAGCATTTATATATCTTACAGGTGCAATATCGCTTGACTGGATGTACCAGCCTCGCTGGAAGTCGATGAGGTAGTTAAAGGTGTCGATGGTATTGCTCGGCGAGCTATCGAACCTAGTTCGCCAAGGGCAGTGGCAGATGAGTCGTGCAAAGACTTCCGAGATGGGTCTTTTAAGATCTCGATCAGAACTGAAACAGCATTGGAATCGCCGACTCCAATCTTTCCAAGGGTAGAAATGAAGCTATGCTGAGGATCCCTAAAATAGGAACCTTCTCCAATTTTGAATTTTGGTGGGGCTGAAAGTCCTCCAATGATGACAGGAACAGCAGCATTTGCCTCTTTGCCAATATTACCCAACACACTGGCAACTTCACTTTGAACCTTTCCATTAGGCACTTTCAGAGTTACAATTAGGCCAGGAAGGATAACCTTCGCTGCGGGGCTGGACTGTTTAATGATGACCCTTAGAGCATAAGCGGCATTTTCTTGCACAGAAGAATCTCTATCTTTTAATGCCTTCGAGAGAGCCATTACCGCAGAAACATCATCTATACCAATTTCTGCAAGGGAGCGAGCAGCAGATGCACGAACCTCTGGACTGACATCTGTTTGCAAGGCTTTAACTAAATGTGGTATTGCATTGTGATCCTTATTCCACCAAAGAGTGTAAGCAGCGGCACGCCTGATTTCAGGATTAGGATGATTCAGTAACACATCTGCCAGCTCAGGAACTGCACTTACCCCAAACCTGCCTAAAGTTGAAACTGCCTGCTGACTTAAGGATATATCGGTTCCCTTAGCAATAGCTAGGATTTCCGGAACCCCCTCTGCCAGCAAAGTTGACGCCTCTCCAAATCGACCATTCCAACCAGGGGGTCTGATGGAGTTTTTTCAATGCGTCCTTACAGCGAGGCGGTCAA
>Ga0207939_1000372_pt1 | contig 13915 bp, 16 predicted proteins | sample LakMenEpi02Jun12_FD_150663 | JGI IMG/M metagenome (GOLD analysis project Ga0207939, IMG submission 150663) | Freshwater microbial communities from Lake Mendota, WI - 02JUN2012 deep hole epilimnion (SPAdes) | ecosystem: Environmental > Aquatic > Freshwater > Lentic | place: Lake Mendota, Madison... | reverse complement strand
CGTCGCCGTCGTGAGATCGAGCGTCGCCGCGAGCACGCCGGTCGTGCTCATGTCGGTCGTGATGCCATTGGCGAAGAACTGCTGGACGAGAGCGCCACGCGAGGCGCTCACCTGCACGTTGTACGTGATGTCTGGCATGGGGAGCCTCCTACGCGGGCGGGGAGCCGAAGTAACTGTTGAAGTCCACCTCGCGATGGACCCGACGCGTCAGGATCGCGGGAGCGCCGAGTGTCTGGTTGCCGCTGCCGTCGAGTCCGACCGGGCCGGGCGAGGCGACCCACTCGGCGTTCCTGAAGTCAAACACCATCGCGCGGCGCTTCTCGCTGCCGCTCAGAAAATTGAACCCCACGTCGGGCAGTTGCAGCGGCCACCCCGTTTGGCGATAGAGGATCTCGACCTTGACGGCCCAGAAGCGATAGAGCGTTCCGCCGTACTCTTCAAACTTGAGCTCGCCCGAGATGCCTTGGCACTTCCAGCAGTGCGTCGCACCACCGATCCACGTCGTTGAGTTGATCGTGTTCGTGATCGCGATCGCCAGCGATGAAGGGAACGTCGCGAGGTTCTGCGCGATGACCACCTTGCACTGCGCCTCGTCTGAGGTCAGCGACTCGAAATAGTCGAAGGCCGAGTTGGTCAGCGGCTTCGTGGATGCGTTGCCCGATTGATCGTAGTAGAAGAGCGCAGGCACCGTCGCGCCCTGCGTCGTGAACGTCCACAATGCCGGTCGGCTTGTCGGTGCCGCGAGTTGGTCAAGACCGCCGCTCGGGAAGCCATACTTCGCCGTGACGAGCGAGTGGTACTGCGAGCCTTCGTAGTTCTCTTCGTACTCAATCTCGACGCACCGCACGTCGGCGTACTCGGGATGAGCGCTGCCGATGTCAAGCGACAGTGCGGCGGCGACTTGGTTCGCCGTCGTCGCCTGCCCAGACGCGTCGTGCGTGATGACGAACTGCCGCGTGAGGTCGCGGGCCTCGCCGAGGCGGAACTTGTTCGAGCGCGGTAGTTCGCGATGGTGTGCGACGCCCATCAGCCGACTCCTCCACCAATCTGGACGACGGGACCGGCAAACTGTGCCGAGATCGCCACGAGCGTGTCACGTAGTTCGGTGAGCCGCCGCGTCTGGAGCCGCGCCTCGATGAGCGCCGGGTCTTGCTGATTGGCGGCGAGGCTCAGGAAGAGCGCCGCGCCTTCGGCGGTGCGGATGTCGTTGCCTTGGATGACGCCCGAGCCCAGCGTGTTGAGCTCGCGGATGCGGGCGACCTGCCGCTGGTTCTCTGCCTCGACGGCCTTCGCCTGCTCTTCGAGGTACTTCTGCTGAGCCTGCTGGGCTTGTTGCTGTTGCTGCTCCAGTTGCTTGAGGTACTGCTCCCTCTGCTGCCCGAGTTGCTGCTCCAACTGACGACGACCGCTCGCGATGTCCCGCTCCTGTGCGGCGACTTGGTCGAGTTGCCCGAGGCGGGCGATCCCGGCGTTGACCTCCTCCTGGTTCCCGGCAGCACGGGCCGCTTGAACGTCAGCCTGGACGCGCCCGATCTCTCGTTCCAGTGCGGCGAGGTTCTGTGCCGCCGTGAGGCGTTGCTGATCGCCACCGAACCGGGCGAGGAGGAACCGCTGATCGACGAGTTCGTTGACCTTCGCCCGCTCGTCGGCGACCGCCTTGACGTTCGCGATCTCCTGCTCGAAGAGTTGCTGCTGCCGGGCGACCTCGGCCTCGAACGCCTCGCGGTTGAGGATGCCGTCACGGGCCTGCTCTTGGGCGGCGGCGATGCCATCTTGGAGTCGTGCGGCGGCTGCGTTGCCAGCCTCGCCGAAATGTGCGGCCTGCTCGGCGAGACGGTTGAAGTTGCCTCCGACAGCGGCGAACGCCTTTTCAAAGCCACCCTCGAACCCTTGTGCGGCGGCTTGCAGTTGCTCATCGAGTTGCCCTTGGAGCAGACGCAGTTCGTCGAGCCTCGCTTGAGCGGCACCGCTGTCACCGGCACCGGTCTCGGAGATCTCCTGCTGGACGCGGGCGATCTCGCGCTCCACGGCCGACAGGTCGTCGATGATTTTCTGTGTTGCGTCGGTTGTCTTGAGCAGCGACTCGATTCGCTTGGCGTCGGCGTCAGCCTGCTCGCGAGCAGCCGTCACCGCCTCGGTACGCAGGGCGAGCTCCTGCTGAATCGCCGCGTTGACGCCCCCTTGCAGTTCGTTGATGCGAGCGATCTCGTCTGCCGTGAGCTCGCCGTCTTCTTGCGCCGCAGCGACGGCCGCCTCGAACTCACGCATCAGTCCGGTCACACGGCTGGACTCATCGACGATCCCATTGAAGAACTCGTCGAACGCCTCGCGAGTGGCGTCGATGTTCGTATTCACCTTGAACTCAGGGGATCGTGCCGCTTCGATCCGGCTCCTCATGCCCTCGATAAACTGCTCGGCCGGGCCTGCCGCCGCAGCGTCGCCGTCGGTTCCATTGAGCAACCGATCGGTGGCGTCGCCGACACTAGACGCTGCGTCGATCAGTTCCTGCGCGTTCTGATCGAGTGCCGCCTGGCTCGCTGCAACCAAGTCACGCCCGAACGCTTCGAGGTCCGAGTCAAGATACGATCCGATCGCTTCGAGCGCCTTGCCGAGAGCAAGGGCGAGAGAGTTTCCAGCAATCTCGAACGCATTGAATGCCGCACGCAGCCCTTCGTAGACAATTGTGAAGACTTCGCCGGTCGCCTGAAAAACAGCAGCGGCATCGACGAGCACCGTGGATAGGTCGCCGAACTGCGACACGAACGAGTCGAACACGCCCGCGAGGAACTCGGCACCGTTGAGCAACGTGTCGGTGATCGCATCGGCGATCGCAGTGCCGCCTTCTCCATTAGCGCCGGAGAACGACTCAACGAACGCGAGGAACTCATCGGCGATCGCGGTGACGACCGGCGCGAGATTGCCTGTCACCTGACCGATGATGCCTTCGACCGTCGCCCGCACGAGGTCGAAGGCGTCGTTCATCTTGGCGATGTTCGACACTTGATCCTCGCTAACGATGATCCCGAGACGCTGGGCTCTCGCCGTGAGCTCCTCGACGCTTGCAGCGCCCTCCTTGAACAGCGGGACGAGGGCGGCACCCTGCCGACCAAAGATCTCGACGGCAGCGGCGGCACGGTCGGCTGATGTCGGCAACGCACCGATCGCCGCCGAGATCGCCTCAAACTGCTGCTCGGGCCGCAGCCCGCGAATCTCGGCGAGCGAGACACCCACCGAGCGGAGCGTCTTGTCGAACGTGCCGCCTGGATCAGCCTTGCCGATCGACACGCCGAGTCGAGTGACCGCCGTGGCGAACTGCTCAGTGTCAACACCAGACAGTTTCGCGGCGAGCCCGAGCCCCTGGAGTTGTTGTACCGGCACGTCGATCCGATTGCTGAGATCGTTCAGCGAATCGAGCGACGTGGACACGCTGGACACGAAGCCGCTGATCTGGCCGGTGGCGCTTCGGATCGCACCGCCAAGCAATTGAAACCCATCGACGATGGCACGGCCGATCTGTAGCCGGGAGATGACCGTGAGTTGACGCGAGATGCCTTGCAACGCCTGGTCGTTCGCTCGCGCTGACGTTGTCGTGCGGTCGAGGTCTTGCCGTGCCCTCTCGGTCGCACGGTTGAATTGATCCTGCGACAGGCGACCGGCTTCGAGGTGCCCTCGCAGTTCTACGATTGCGGCGTCGTACCGCTCTTGCGGAGTGAGACCCGCCTGAATGATTCTGTTCGCCGCAGCCGTGGCGTCGGCTCGCTCTCGCTCCGCGCGTGCCGCAGCCTCGTTCGCACCGCTCGCTTCTGCGGATGCCCGGTTGTATGTCTCCTGCGAGATCGCACCGGCAGCGAGCAATCGATCAAGATTGGCGAGCTCGTCGGCCCGACGTTCCTCGACCGTAGCGAACTGCTGCGTGATGCGTCGCCCTTCCTCCAAGACTCTTTGCCGTTCCTGCTCGGCGCGCGAGGCTGCTTCCTGCACACCGCTGGCTTGCTCCACGGCACGCGTGTATGTCTCCTCCGAGATCGCACCGGCACGAAGAAGATCGTCGAGTTCAGAAAGCCTCGCAGCGCGTCGCTCTTCGTCCGTCTGGAGCGATGCCGTGATCGCGGCACCTCGCCGCAGTGCTTCGACGCGAGCCGACTCCGCTGCGGCTGCGGCTGCTGCGGCTTCCTCGATGGCACGGTCTTGGACCGCGAGTCCAGCGGCGGCACGCTCCGCGTCCGTCAATCCCTTCGACGCCTGCTCGACCGCCCGGTTGTACGTCTCTTGAGAGATCCGCCCCGCTTCGAGTTGCACGGCGAGCTCGCCCGCCGTCCGCTGGAAACGCTCGAACGGAGTCCGCACCGACTCGGTGATTCGGGCCGCCTCGCGGAGCGCGGCGGCTTCCTGCTCCGACGCCTGGGCGAGGTTCGCGAACTCTTCGGCGTACTGCTGGGCGGTGATCTGCCCGGTCTTCAATGCCGAGTTTAGGAACGCGAGGTCGGTGGCGAACTTCTGCTGTGCCGACGCTGCCGCTGTGCTCTCGCCCGTGAACTGCTCGAAGACGCCGGAGAGCTTCGCCGCCTCGGCACCGAGCGTCTGAAGAGCACGCTCTGCGGGCGTGAGCTTCAACTGCGTCGAGTCCGCTGAGATCTTCAGCGCGAGTCCGAGGATGTTCGCCATTAGTCCACAATCCCCATCTCACGCCGTAGCCGAAGGATCGCCTCGCGGTCCTGCGACTCGTGCTGCGGTGGCCGAGCCTTCGGTATGAAGTCCTCTGCGGTCGGCGGCTTGCCTCTCTTCGGATCGGTGTACGGTGCCATCGCGATCGAGGCGAGCAGTCCTGTCTGGAGCCACGGGTCGGACAGCGGAACGAAGTACCTCGTGTATGCCATCCACTCGCTCAACTCCCGCGAATCCATCCGCTCGCACAACTCGCGAACGGTCATTCGCAGATGCCCCGCCAGCGCGAAGAGGAATCGTCGCGATGGCGAGGCGTTTAGTTTTTTGCCAACTGCTCGACATCGGCCTCCGTCATGTTGTTGTGCTTGAGGGCCGAGTCGAACAGCCGACCGACGACTGCACCGCTGCGGCTCGCCAGCGCGACGACCTGGGTGCGGGTGAAGAGCAATTCGCCCTTCTCATTGCAGAGGCAGCGGGCGAGGTACTCGGAGCGGAAGTTCTCGATGCCGGAATCCTTTTTGCCAATCCAGAGCCGTTCGTAGGAGTCACGCTCGCCGACGCTCATCACGCGGATGTACACGTCGCCGCCCCACTCGGGCACGGTGATCGGTCCCATGAGACCGGCGTCGTTACTCGCAAGAATCTGCTCTGCCGTCAGTGTCGCCATGTGTCACTCACCTCACGATGGATACGTAGCGGTCACGCCGACCGTATCCATCACTTTGAAACGGTGGTCAAATTGCCAGACGCCGTTGAGCTCGCCACGGACCTCGGCACCGAGGTAGACGCAGTCAGCGTCGAAGACCGTGAACGTGCTCGACGTGGCAGTGCCTTGGTCGTCCTGCGCCGTCACGGTGAGACGAGCCCGCACGCCGTACTGGCTCTCGGGGACCGCCGTGCGAGTGAACGCAGGCAGCGTGACCTCGCCCAGGTCGAGGCTCCACCGTGCCGTGCGAGCGGCAGGCATATCGCGGACGAGATCGAGCGTGACGCTACTGACCTGCTGGACGGCGGTGCCGCCCCACGTGACAGCAACTCCCGAGACTCGCGTAGCCATGACGGACCTCCGTCACGGTCAGCGAGCCACGGTGATCGTCGCCTGACCACGGATCGCATCGTTCGTCGCGAGCGTCAGCGTGCTCGACGACACGGTGGCGGCCTTGCCGTTGATCAGCGTAGTGCCGCCGGTCGTGATCGTGATCGTGCCCGTCGCCGCGTCGAGGATGATGGTTTTCCCGAGGTAGTCGAACGTGACCGAGCGGCCCGTCCCGCCGTCGTCGGCAGGGATCACGAGCGGACGGCTCAGCGTCGCGAGCGTCTCGCCGGTCGTCTGGCCGAGGTGCCCCACGTCCACGGTCGCCTCGGCGGCAGCGCCGGGGTTCGTGTTCGAGATCACGATGTTGGTCACCGTGTAGACGGTGCCGAACAGGTTGAGGACCGTTCCGGCACCGTCATGGGGAGTCGAGGGATTGCTCACGGATCAGGTCTCCTGCCAAAGGATCGTGTACGTTTGCGTCACCGAAAACACCGGAGGCAGGTCGCCACCTGCCAGCTGTACGAACCCGTCCTGCTCGTTCTGCAAGGCGACGTGTCGCACTGATACTGAGGATGACACGGCGGTCCCCCACCCATCCAGTTTCGACCGGCAGGCGTCAGCCAGTTCCCGCACCGCCTCATAGGTCTCGGCGTAGAGCTCCAAGGCGAGCGTCACGACCGGCAGCCCGCCACGGGTATTGCCGAGCGTCGTCTCCCGGGTGACCGCCTGACGCCGCCACGTCGCCAGCGGGAGAGCCGCCGAAGCCGGGGCGAGGACCGGGTAGATCCGGGTGCCGATGATCGCGGCCACCGTCGCGTCGGCGAGCAGTGCGTCGGCGACGGTCTTTTCGGGACTCTTGAAGGACATCACAGGTTCCCCGTGGCCGAGCGGGTCAGCGTGCTCAGGGCACGCTCCAGCGAGATCCGCAACTCACGCGAGAGGATCTCGGCGACCGTGGTCGAGGTCTGCTCCCACGTCGTCTTCAGCGGCGGCTGGCCGAGGATGCCGCCAGCCCGCAGACCCTTGATCGTGATCGGCGTAGAGGATCGCTTGAAGAACGCCTGCGGGTACCCAGGCTGCGTCTCGACCCGCTGCCCTTCCTCGCCTCGCGGCGGTCGCGGTGTCGGCTTGAGCTTGAACGGCCCCAACTTGTTGAACGACGAGGCGTAGTAGGCGTTCTGCCCGCTCACCTGGTGAGCCCGCACCGTCGTGACGCTGCCGCTGCGGTTGCGTCTGGTGTGCGACTTGCGGGCGTATGGCGTGTTCGAGAGCTTGTCGATAACAGTGTCTTTCGTGCCTTGCTCCAGCCAGAACTGGTGGAACGCACGGTCCGATCCTTTGCGAACTCGACCGCCCTGGGCCGACTCGCTCGCACCCTTCCCCGCACGCTTGTAGCCGAGCAGCCCGACCGCGTTGCCGTCCTTTGAGTACCGCACGATTTTCACCGATGCCGCACGCTTGAGGTTGCCGGTCGGTCCCTCGGGCGTGTTTTGCTTCAGACGCTCCAGCGCTGGGGCGAGCGCCTTTTTCAGCGCTTCTTCGATGATGCGAGCCTTTTCGGGCGGCTCTAGGATGCGACCGATCGCCGCCTGCAACTCTCGCAGTTCGGCGATCTCTGCCGTGATCGTGATTCCTGCGGTCGCCATCAGTCGATATCCTCCACGCACAAGAGCTCGTGCTCGGTGCGGTTGTTGTGTTCGAGCAGGCTCGTGATCTCCAAAATCCGGCCACGCCACGAAAGACGCATCAGTTGCGTCAGCCCCGTCACGTATCGCATCCGCACACGGTGCGTCACCTCGGTCTGCTGCTGCCCGGACTGGAGCACCTCGCGACCGGATAGCCCCTCAACGCTCGCCCATACCTCGGCAAACGTGCCCCACGTTTGCACGGTCTCGCCGATGCGATTCCGCGTGGCTGTCGCCTGCTGGATCGTGACTCGCTCACGGAGCCGACCCGGATCAATCGCCATACATCACCAGTGTGTAGGACGACGTGCCAGCGGTTGCATCCACGCTCACCTGCAGCGAAGTCTCGGTCGATCCGACTTCCGACACGGCACCCTGCTCGGCACGCGACATCACGAGCGGCTTGCCCGTGGCACCGCCGACGCACCTCACGAGCGTTGCGCCGGTCGCTGAGAACACGACCCGAGAGACCGACGAGAACGATACGGCAGAGCCCGACGCCGCCGTGTATCCAGGCGAGGCGAGCGTGATCGTCACGGCTGACGTGCCGCACGTGCCAGAGACGACGGCGATCTTGCCCGACGTGTACTCGTTCGAGGTCTGGAGCGACACGACCTTCGTCGAGGACACGCCGGTAGCCGACGCCGTGTCGGTGAACTGCGAATCGACGATGATGCGTCCGTTCACGTGTAGCTCCCCCACTTCACGCTGTCGAGCAACGCCTTCACCCCGAACGGCATCTCCGAGAGAGACACAGAATCGGCCGCCATGCGTCGCTCATACCACTGCCCGACAAGCATGAGGATCGCCGCCTTGACCCTCGGCGAAACCTTGCTGCCGTCGTCGCCACGGCCGCCCCACCACGTGACCGTGACGCTGCCGTAGTCGAGAAGGTGGCTCGGCCACGATCCGGCGTAGAGCGTTCGCAGCGTGCCAGGCTTCGCGTCCCGATCGACGCGGTACTCGGTCGTCGAGAGCGTCGCCGTGTTGCCCGCCTCGCTCGCGGTGTAGACGATCGACACCGCCGTGCGTCCGGCGGTCTGGCTCATCGGCGGGCGGGGCAACTCGATCACCGCCGGAAACGCATCGAGCCGCATTACGTACTGCGTGTCCACGAGCGTCTCGTCCATGTAGACCTCGCAATATTCACGCGCAGCCGACACGAGAGCAGCGACATAGGAATCGTCGCTGTTGTGGTCGATCCGCAGATGAGCCTTGGCGTCGGCAACGCTGACCGGCTCGACGACAGGCTGCGTGGCGACCTTCAGTGATCGGTATCGCTTGCCGTCATTCATGGCGTCGCCCCCTGCGTCGTGGCGTCACGTCTGCTCGCTCCGCGACAGGCTCCACCGCTGCCGTCTCGATCAGCGACTGCTGTGTCTCGCGTTTCGCGTAGCCCCATGCGAAGAGCCTCGCGGCGAAGGACTCATCCACCTCGACGAGCTCGCCCGCCTTGTAGGCACCGTATGCACGATTCATCCTCACTCTGATTGTCGTCACTCGCCGACCCTCCATGCAGTTTCGGGCGGTCGCTTCGTCCGCTGCCACGCGGTGGTGTGCTGAAACACCGGACCCGAGAAATCCTTGCTCGGCCACGAGATGACGTACTCGCCGTGACCAATCACGACGCGTGGCGTGATGAAGAGGCGGTTGCCGCTCGCCCTGAATTGCCGCCAGAACCAGAGATCGTCGTCGATTCGCCCGTCGCCCCAGCCGCCTTCGGCGTCGGGCTTGCTGTGGAACCACGGCTTGAGCGTTCGCCTGAGCGCCCTAGTGGAGATGATCGTGCAGCCGAAATGCGCGGTATCGACCTGCTGCACAGGCTCGGCGAACCACGACAGCGGGAGTTCGGTTTTGCCGTCGGCGGGCGGGTCGTCCATCGTGTCGAGCAACGTCAACATCGGACGCCCGTCCTCGCGTTTCGCCTGGATCGGGGCGAGGGCATCGCACTGGCAGGTCATGGCGAGGGCGAAGAGCCGCTCGACATCGGAGCGTGTCACGAACGTGTCGTAGTCGAGCGTGATGATGTACTCGGTCTTGTCCGAGAACTCCTCAAGCATTTTGGTCAACACCATCGACCAGAACGCACCCTGGCCCAGCGTCGGGCGGATGTGCAGCGGCATGAGGCTTTCGATGAACGCGAACACGTTCGTGAGCGGCCCAAACCTTGGGGCCGATAGCACCGCCTCGGCACGAACTTCGACCGACGTATCGCCGACCTGAACGATCACGCGTCACCCTCCAAAGCGAAACGGCGGGCGGCTCGTCGCCACCCGCCGCTCACTGTGTCGGTCGTGTCAAGCCGGATCAGCCGCTGACCGTGGCGTTGACGCCCTTCTTCGATGCGGTCACCGGACCCTCGACGCCCATGCCGAGCCGGGCGACCGTGTAGACGGTGCCGGTCGTGTAGGGAGTCGCGGTCAACTTCAAGTACCGCTTTTTCCCACGGCAGTCCACGTCCATCCGCACGACCACGTCGCCAGCGGTGGCGGTCGGCGTCGGGATCGTGAAGCCGCCGGTGCCGCCACCGACGAACTCGGTGACGTTCGAGTAGGACGAGTTATTGTCCGACTCTTCGAGCTTGAGCACGGTGAACGCCGCCTGGCTCGTGTAGCCCGCGTTCGCCCACGGCTCTTGGCACACGTCGAGCGACACGTAGTCGTAGCCGAGCGTGTCCACGGTCAGCGTGTGGGTCTGCGCCGCCGTCAGGTTCTCACTATGGCCGACGACGGACTTCGTGGCTTCGAGATGGTTCACTGTTCAAATCTCCTCGGAGGGTTGAAAGTCAGTCGGATCAGCCGAAAACCAGAGCGATGACCGGACCAGCCTTGGTCGCCGAGCCGAGCGTGTGGACGCTGACCGCGAACCTAGTCGTAGCGATCGTGCCGGTCTGGTCGAATTCCGCGTAGCGTTCGGTCAGCGTCTTGACCGCAAGAACGCGACGCTCGCCGTAGAACGCTGCCTGGCTCAGATCGCCGAACAGCGCCGCCACCTTGCCGGTAGACGCACCAAGGTCAGCGTGCATCGAATGCACCTTGTTGACTTGGTATCCGAGGAACTGCTCGACCCCACCAGCGGCCACCTCGGCCGAAGCATTGCCGCCCGGAGCCGAAGAACCGCCCGGGAGCATCTGAAGCCGCAGCATCGCAGCGCCCCACCCAGCAGGCGAAATATGCCACTGAGCATTGCGGGCACTGTAGAGAGGAAGCTTCGCAACCACGTCGATGAAGTCCTGCATGGTCAGGGCACCGAACGACGTGCGGCTGGTCGCCGTGACCTTAGAACCAGCGTAGTCGGCCTTGACGATCTTCGTGCAGACACCTTCGATTCCGTGGTATGCACTGGTCCCGTCACCGATATAGCCCGAATTATCGGCCGCCTCCGCGATGGCCTGTGCTGTCTCGACGGCCATTGCGTCGGCCAGAGAAATCGGCGAGTCTTCGAGCAGAGAATTCGGAATGCGATTGAGCACACCCCAGATGCGGGCAACGAGTTCGACGTTGTCGAACGTCACGTCGCTGCCGGTGATCTCCTTGTTCTCGCCAACCGGGCGTGCGCTGAGGCCGCCGACGCGACGAGGCCAGTTCATCGAATCACTCGGCATCGACACGCGGCGAGCGAGACGAGGGAACGCCCCGAACTCCTCTACCAACCTCAACACCTCGGTAGCAACCGTCGGAGAGGTGAGGACGCCGCCGAGTTCGTTGATGGTGCCAGCCTGGGCCCGGCTCTCAACGTCATAGTCAGCGCACCACCGACGAGCCTCGTCACGAAGGTCGGAGCGACCACGCTCTGCGAGGATGTGGCCGAACACGTTGGCACGCATCTGCATGCCAGCGCGATACGCATCCTCGGCCGAACGGAAAGCCCGGAGCTTGCCATGAACGGAAGGGATCGCGGGGACGGTTCGCTTCTCCACGGGAGCCTCCTCGGCAGCAGCCTTCTCGATCGCCTTGGCGGGAGCACCACGCTCCAGCACGGCACGCAGTTCGAGGTTCTTCGCCTCGATGGCACGCAGCAGCTCGATCTGGCTGCGGAGCTTGTCGGCACGCTCGGACAGCGAGCGAAGCGACGACTCCTCCTCCGCGTTCATCGCGGGGGCGTCGCCCTCGGCGGGAGCCTCGCTCATCGCTTCCATCTCGGCGACGACAGCAGCGAGTTCGTCGAGCAGTGCCTTGATCTTGTCCACGATGCGATCTCCTTGGTCGGGATGCGGCGGCGAGCACGCCACCTATCCACGAACCTACGGAGCCAGACCGGCACCCTTGCAGTTCGACGCGAGGGTCTTTTACTAACCAGTAAAAGCCCGACGACGCACGTGCTCGGAATGCACGACGTGCTTGTCGGTGTGCCCGCAGCGGGGGCAGCGCAGGTAGCGAGTCTGGTACTCGCCTCGTGCCTGACTCGACGCGACGTTGAGGCGAGCGGCGCTGCAACGCGGGCACGTGTCGCCGGACTTAGCGGCCATGCTGCCTCAGGAATTCTTTGATCTCATTGATGCGCCCGATCGCGCCGGTGTGCCTCGCAACGATATACGCCTGCCGCTGGAGGTACTGATCGTAGGACCGCTGGGCAACTTTCACGTCGGCATCCGGGTACGCCGGGAACGTGACCGGCCCGACATCGAGCAGCGAGTCGATGCGGTTGATGACCCTGACGCTGCGACCGTCCTCGACGCTCCAGGCGTCACCGCCTGACGGCACGGTGAACGAGAACGACGAGCCCTTGACGATGCCCGCCCGAATGTTCGAGGCGATGTCGCGACCGTAGGTCGTGTCGGGCACGGGGAACTCATACCGCAGCCCGATCTCGTCCACGCTCATCGACAGCGTGCCGGGATACCTCGCGAGCGGGTAGTTCGCGTCGTGATTCCAGAGGGCGCGAGTCTCCAGCGGCCGTCGCCGCCCGCGACGCTCGGCGACGATGCCGAACGCACCAGGGTCGATCCGCTCGATGAACGAGCCTTCGAGCTCGAGCGACAGTACGCCGAACTTCGCGGCGTAGCCGACGATGTACTCACGCTCGCTGCCGTCGTCCTCGCTGCGGCTCTCGACCGCGAGCAGCGGGACAGCCGACTCGACCTCGTCAATCGCCAGACTGCGGCGCTCGATGTTCATCGTCGTGCTCCTGTCGTTCTCGTCCGCTGCCTCGATCTGCCGCGTCAACTTGCTCGCCCACGCCTGCCCCGGATCGCCACCCCAGAGAGCCCACGCGATCCGGCCCGCACTTGGGAAGCCGTCCTGCCCCGGACTCCATCCCTCGCCCTGCTTGTCCACCTCGTGCCGGGCGAAGTAGCTCGCCATCCGCTTCGCCGTGTCGGGCGAGATGTTCGTCCCGTTGCTCAGGTCTCTCGCTCGGGCAACGCCGACTGCCGTGCCGCCTCGGCCGTATTCGCTTCGCCACGCGAGACCCTTCGCAGCCTCTTCTCGCACGCCCGACGGCGGCGAGAAGTCGATGTGGTCATACCTAGCCGCCACGCTTCCGCCTCCGTGGCTTCGCCCGTGGCTCCTCCGCAGGCGGCGGCTCGGGCAGCGCGTCGATCTTCGTGAGCGTCGAGACCTTGTGTCCGACCTGCGTGTCGGTCGCCCGCCAGCCGCCGCTGACTTCCTCGTACACCGTGATGAGCGCCGCCGGGTCGTCCTCGGTCGCGTCGATCGCAAAGTCCGTGCCGGGCACATCGAGCCGACCGTAGTCCATCACGTGTTCGATGCGGCCACGAGCTCGCCCGCCAGACGAGCCCCACGAGACGAAGTCGCCTTCGGCGACGGTGCCGGGCTCGGCTCGCTCTTCGAGCGACCTCGCGGGGGCGTCTTCGACGACCGGCACTTGCTGCGGCTGCGCATCCGCTGCTACTGCCGGTTGACGCTCGACCACCCCTGCGAGGATCGCGTCGATCTGTGCGGGCGGGATGCTCGGGAATGACGCAGCGATCATCGCTGCCGCACCCTCGCGGGTGACAAAACCGTCGGAGATCGACTGCACGATGGCGATGAGCCCGGTGATCTGGGCACCGTTGAGGCTGACCTCGGCGACCTGGGGCGTGGCGTCCTCAACGACCACCTCCTCGACGACCGGAGCGGGCTCGCCTTCGGCTGCGGCCACGCCGCCCTCGACCGCCTGACCGTCGATGCCGCTGCCCTCTTGCTGCTGGGCGAGTACGTCATCGACCGAAGGCGGTGCCCCGAGCGTGCCCATGTTCAGCGGGCGATACCGCTCGTCGCCACCCTCGACCGGGTTGCGGTTCTCTAGTTCGAGGATGTCGTTCGTCGAAAGCGCTCCGATGTCCCACATCGCCCGGTAGTACGCCGAGCGGCTCGCGGCGTCACCACGCATGAGCCCGCGAACGTCGAACTCGACGAAGTAGCGGTCGTCGTCGCTGATGAGGTCGCGCTGAAACGCCGACTCGAAGCGACGCAGCCACGGGAGGATCGTGTGCTGCACGTAGTCGAGCCCGGCGTGCTCCACCGAGCCTGGGCTCGTCTCGGCACCGAGCAGGTGGAGAGGCACGCGAAACAACCGGGCGATCTCG
>Ga0207939_1000361_pt1 | contig 14099 bp, 20 predicted proteins | sample LakMenEpi02Jun12_FD_150663 | JGI IMG/M metagenome (GOLD analysis project Ga0207939, IMG submission 150663) | Freshwater microbial communities from Lake Mendota, WI - 02JUN2012 deep hole epilimnion (SPAdes) | ecosystem: Environmental > Aquatic > Freshwater > Lentic | place: Lake Mendota, Madison... | reverse complement strand
GATCGTCCTCATCCAGCGCTGCCGCCAACACAGCTTCCAAATTCCCGGCGCCTTCACTCCCCCCGTAGCTGATCACACCCTCGGTAACTCCACTCTCTGGCGCACCGGCAGGCTCCTGCAAGGAGGAATCGTGCTCGGGGGAAGGAGAGGTTTCAGACATCAAGCGCAGAGGTGATCTATCCGTAGTTTAGGCAGCCTCTCCCAATCAGGCAGCCCATCCACCATCAGGCGTTCAGGGGCCGGAGGCCAAGGCGCCCCCCGAGGCCACAAAGGGGCAGCCTCAGGGGAAAGAGTCCTTCCATGAGTTGGCGCACGAGTTCGGCTCCGATCTCCGATGCCAGCCTGGGACTGTGGGCAGGCAGCGCCGGCAGCCGGCGTCCCTCCACCTCAATCCAGCCGCTCCGGAGGGCGCCGTAACTCACCCCTCCAAAGGAGGGCTTGAGGCGCCGGGGGATGGCCACATCCAGCACCGGCGCCTCAAGGACCCGGTTACTGGTGGCGGCCCCGGCAGCGGCGGGTGCATCGATCAAGGGGACGGGGGCCGCAAGGGCCACCATCAGCACATCGCCCTGACCTTCCAGCGAGCCTGCCCGCACCCAGCGAGCCTGGAGGTCGTGCAGGGGCGCACACACCGCTGCAACGGCCCCTGGGGTGCGGGAATGGCCACTGACGAGCCTCCTGGGCTGGGGCTGGTGCCCCCCCCCCGACCCCACCACCCAGCCAAGGGCCCCACCCACGAGCACGGGGGAACCCGGACCGAGCAAGGCCAGGCCCGGCATGGCCAGGCCGATGCTGTCGGCCCCGGAGCAGGTGTAGAGAGCCTGGGCGAAGGGACCGAGCAAGGGACCGTAGGGGGTGCGGAGCAGCCCCTCCGCGCTGCTGACGGCCACCACCCCGTTTTCGCTGATGGCCCTGGGCAACAGCAGGTGTCCGCTGCTGATGTCTTCCAGGCCAAGGGAGGTGTGCAGGTCCCGCCGGGGGAACAGGGGGGTGACGTCGCCAGCCGCATTCAGCTCCACCGCCCCTCCAGCCAGCCACTGGGCCAGCACCCGCCCCCCTCCTTTGGACAGGACCAGATCCGTCCCAGATCCCGTGGCCAGGGCCGTGACTCCATCCAGCTGGGGATCCCGCAAGCGGATCGGCGGATCGGTGGGCCCCAGGGCGAGATGGAGGCTGATGTGGCTGGTGAATTCGGCCGTGGCCGCCACCACCACGTCTGTCTGCGCATAGGCCTCTGCCAGGCCCACCTCCTGAACCCGACGGCGGAACTCAGCGGCCAGACAGACGCGGAGCAGGCCCTCAGCCTGGCGGCGCTGGAGCTCCGCCTCCGTGCGGCGGGGAAGATCAGGCAGATTCATGGCCAGCGAAAGGGGTGGGGGCGGCAGGCCAAGGCGGCCTCAGATAAAGTGACAGTTGACCCAGGTGTCTGTGCATGGCGGATCCAACCGGACAGCTCCCAGGGCCTGGCGAAGGAGGTCCGGGTGATAACGGTCCGGGCGATCAACCTCCGGTGGGCAGCGGCCCCGGAGACAACGGCCCGGGAGACGGCGACGGACGCATTATTCAGACCGATCTCCGCAATGAGATGTCGCGCTCCTACATGGAGTATGCGATGAGTGTGATCGTGGGCCGGGCCCTGCCCGATGCCCGCGACGGCCTCAAACCTGTGCATCGCCGCATTCTCTATGCGATGTACGAATTGGGTCTCACCAGCGACAGGCCCTACCGCAAATGCGCCCGGGTGGTGGGTGAAGTGCTCGGTAAATATCACCCCCACGGGGACACGGCGGTCTACGACGCCCTGGTGCGCATGGCGCAGAACTTTTCCATGCGCATGCCCCTGATCGACGGGCACGGCAACTTCGGCTCGGTGGACAACGATCCACCGGCCGCCATGCGCTACACCGAATCGCGCCTGCAGGCCCTCACCAGCGACAGCCTGCTGGAGGACATCGAAAGCGAAACCGTCGATTTCATCGACAATTTCGATGGCTCCCAGCAGGAGCCCACCGTGATGCCAGCCCGCATCCCCCAGCTCCTGCTGAACGGCTCCACGGGAATTGCGGTGGGCATGGCCACCAACATCCCTCCCCACAACCTGGGGGAGCTGATCGATGGCATGCAGGCCCTGATTGCCAACCCCGACCTCGACGACCGGGGGCTGATGGCCTACATCCACGGGCCCGATTTCCCCACCGGCGGGCAGGTGCTCGGACGCAGTGGCATCCGGGAGATGTATCTCACCGGCCGGGGCTCGGTGACCATGCGCGGCGTGGCCAAAATCGAGACCATCGAGGCCCCGGGCCGGCCCGACCGGGACGCGGTGATCATCAATGAACTGCCCTACCAGACCAATAAAGCGGCCCTGATCGAGCGCATCGCTGAATTGGTGAACGACAAGAAGCTGGAAGGGATTGCGGATATCCGGGATGAGAGCGACCGGGATGGCATGCGGATCGTGATCGAGCTCCGGCGCGACGCCTATCCCCAGGTGGTGCTGAACAACCTCTTCAAGCTCACACCGCTGCAGAGCAATTTCAACGCCTACATGCTCGCCCTGGTGGGCAACGAGCCCGTGCTGCTCACCCTCAGCAAGATGTTGCAGGTGTTTCTCGACTTCCGGGTCGAAACCATTGAACGCCGCACCCGCCATCTGCTGAGGAAGGCCCAGGAACGGGACCATATCCTTCTGGGTCTGCTGATCGCCCTCGACAACCTCGATGCGATCATCGCCCTGATCCGGGCTGCCGCCGATACGGCCTCGGCCCGCGAGGGTCTGGTGGCGGAATTCGGCCTGAGTGAGATCCAGGCGGATGCCATCCTGCAGATGCAGCTACGGCGCCTGACGGCCCTCGAAGCCGACAAGATCCGCCTGGAGCACGAGGATCTGCTGGCCAAGATCGCCGACTACACCGACATCCTGGGCCGCCGGGAGCGGGTGTTTGGGCTGATCAGCGAAGAGCTTCAGGCCATCCGAACCAAATACGACTCCCCCCGCCGAACGGAGATCCTCGACCTGGAGGGCGGGCTGGAGGACATCGACCTGATCGCCAATGAACGCTCGGTGGTGCTCCTGACGGAGACGGGCTATCTCAAGCGCATGCCGGTGAGCGAATTTGAGGCCACCAGCAGGGGAACCCGGGGCAAGGCCGGCACCCGCTCCCAGGGCGAGGAGGGCGTGAAGCTGTTCATCAGCTGCAACGACCACGACGCCCTGCTGCTCTTCAGCGACCGGGGCGTGGTGTATTCCGTGCCGGCCTACCGGGTGCCCATCTGCAGCCGCACCGCCAAAGGCACCCCGATCGTGCAGATGCTGCCGATCCCCCGGGAGGAAGCGATCACATCGCTTCTGGCGGTGAGCAGCTTCGGGGAGGACGAACAGCTGCTGATGCTCACCAGCAAGGGCTACGTGAAACGCACCACCCTCTCGGCCTTCGCCAACATCCGCGTGAACGGCCTGATCGCCATTTCTCTGGAAGAGGGGGATGCCCTGCGCTGGGTTCGGTTGGCTCTTCCGGGCGACAGCGTGCTCATCGGTTCGCTCAAGGGAATGACCATCCACTTCCGGCTGAACGATGAGGAGCTTCGGCCCCTGGGGCGCACGGCCCGCGGGGTGCGTTCCATGAACCTTCGCAATGGGGATCAGCTCGTGAGCATGGATGTGCTTCCAGCGGAGCTGGCAGACCGGGTTGCAGAAGGTGGAAGTGAGGAGGAGGGAGACGGGGAGGAGGTGGTCAGCAGCGAGGGCCCCTGGGTGCTTGTGGCGAGCGCCAGTGGCCTGGGCAAACGGGTGCCTGTGCAGCAGTTCCGGCTCCAGAAACGGGCCGGCATGGGACTGCGGGCCATCCGTTTCCGCAGGGATGGCGATGTGCTCGTGGGGTTGAAGGTGTTGGGAGCTGGAGAGGAACTGCTGCTGGTGAGCGAGCGGGGGGTGATCGTGCGCATGCGGGCCGATGCGGTGCCTCAGCAATCCAGGGCGGCCACGGGAGTGCGCCTGCAGCGGCTGGATGCGGGGGATCGCCTCACGGAGGTGGTGCTGGTGCCTCCAGCGGCGGCGGAGCCGGACGAGAACCCGGACGACGCACCCAGCCTGGAGGGGGAGCCCTGAGGGCCCGCCCGGGCACCCATGAAGGAGAGGATGTGATCGAGATTTTGGGCTGAACCGTGCAAGGCAAGGCGAGCGGGCAGGGGTGGAGCGGTGAGGTGCTGGTGGTTGGCGCCGGCCCGGCGGCCCTTTCCATCGCCGCCGAGCTGGGCGCCCGGGGGATGGATGTGGCGGCGCTCGCCCCCCAGGATCCAGCCACCCCATGGACCAACACCTATGGCATCTGGGCGGAGGAAGTGGATGGCCTGGGGCTGAGCCACCTGCTCTCCCATCGCTGGAGCCACACCCTGAGCTACTTCGGCCCAGGCGGGCCAGCCACGGGGGGGAGGTCGAGCGATGACCTGATTCGCCATGGCCGGGACTATGGCCTGTTCGACAAGGCGGCCCTTCAAGAGCACTGGCTGGAGCGTTGCGCCCAGGCCGGCATCTGCTGGCACCGGGGCGAGGCCAGCGCCATCCACCACGAGGCCACAACCTCCATCGTCAGCACCTCCTCAGGCGAGAGGCTCCAGGCCTCCCTGGTGGTGGATGCCACAGGGCATGACCCGGTGTTTGTGGGGCGGGGCAGCGATGGGCCGGTGGCCGGCCAGGCGGCCTACGGGATCGTGGGGCGCTTCAGCGCCGATCCGATCCCAGCGGAGCACTTCGTGTTCATGGACTACAGGCCGGATCACCTCACGGAGGCAGAGCGGCGGGAGCCCCCCACCTTTCTGTATGCCATGGATCTGGGGGAGGGGGTGTTCTTTGTGGAGGAGACCTCCCTGGCCCTCGCGCCCCCCGTTTCCTTCCCCACGCTCCAGGCCCGCCTGCACAAACGCCTCGCCCACCGAGGTGTGGAGGTGCGGGAGGTGTTGCACGAGGAATTCTGCCTCTTTCCCATGAATCCACCGTTGCCCGATCTACGCCAGAGGGTGGTGGGCTTCGGTGGGGCGGGGGGCATGGTGCATCCGGCCTCGGGCTACATGGTGGGCAGCCTGCTGCGACGGGCGCCGGATCTGGCGGAGGCCATTGCCACCGGCCTGAAGGCCGGCCATAGGGGGCAGGAGCTGGCGGAAGCCGCCTGGCTAGGGCTGTGGACACCGGAGCTGCGCTGGAAGCACGCGTTTTTCCGCTTCGGGCTGGAGAAGCTGATGCGCTTCGATGAGGCGCGCCTGCGCCATCATTTCTCCACCTTTTTCCAGCTGCCTCTTGAGCAATGGTCAGGATTCCTGACCAACACCCTCTCGCCCGGTGAGCTGCTGCAGGCGATGGTGACCCTCTACGGCAAGGCCCCCTGGGATGTGCGCTGGGGGCTGATGGATTTGAAGGGACGGGAAGGGGAGCTGCTATGGCGCATGCTCCGCAACGGCCAGGCGCCGCGGGACGCGTGAGAACTCAGGTGAGCCGAGATCAGGAAAACGCATGTCTGCCATTGCAGCGCAGCAATGGGGCAGATCTGGAGACGCACTCCGTTGAGTCCAATTGTTGGACCTAAGCTTTTTTGACCACAAAACAAAGTGGTGGGGCAAAAACCAAACAGCCTCACATCCCATTTCGTCAGGAGAGAAAAGTCAATGACACTCCGGAACCAGTATTCAGAAGAAAATGCCCTGAATGCTTACCAGAACAGTGGGAAGCGGAGGGATTTGTCACACCACAGACACATTGCCAGCACCCCTGAGGGTTGTCGCATCAGCAGAAACGATGGGATTGGTTTTGTGGTGGTGTGCGGGGAAGATGGCAAGGTCCAGGAACATGTACCCACCCTGCCGGCCGCTTATGCCATCTGTCAGCAATTCATGCCCAGGCGATGTAAGCCTGAATAGAAGTCGTCCAAGGCGCCGCCAACATGGTGCCAGAATGGGCTGAATTTGTAGGGGATGGCGCCTATCGCGCCAGCGCCGAAGCTCCATAGGGAGATTTGTGGTGCCGTGCATTGCCACCTTCCAGGACCGCCATGACGACATCCACCGACCTGAGCTACGGCGTGCAGGAGTACTACGGCGCCACCCTCAGCAGCAGCGCCGATCTACGCACCGACGCCTGCTGTGACCCCAGCAGCGTTCCCGAGGCCCTACGCCCCCTGCTGGCCCGTATCCATCCTGAGGTGCTCTCGCGCTACTACGGCTGTGGGCTGGTGGTGCCTCCGTTGCTGAAGGGTCTGCGGGTGCTGGATCTGGGCTGCGGCAGCGGCCGGGATGCCTACTTGCTGGCCCAGCTGGTGGGCGCCGGTGGTGAGGTGGTGGGGGTGGATATGACGCCGGAGCAGCTGGCTGTGGCCCGCCGGCACCAAGAGCACCACGCCGAGCAATTGGGCTTCGCCAACGTGCAGTTTCTGGAGGGCCGCATCGAGCAGCTGGAGCAGCTGCCGCTGGAGCCCGGCAGCTTCGATCTGGTGATCTCCAACTGCGTGGTGAACCTCTCAACCGACAAGCTGGCCGTGCTGAACGGGGTGCGGCGCCTGCTCAAGCGCGGCGGGGAGTTCTTCTTCGCTGATGTCTATGCCGACCGGCGTGTGCCCGAGGCACTGCGCCACGATCCGGTGCTCTACGGCGAATGCCTGAGTGGCGCTTTGTACTGGAACGATTTCCTGCGCCTGGCCCGCCAGGCCGGCTTCGCCGATCCGCGCCTGGTCAGCGACCGACCCCTGGAGATCACCGATGCAGCGCTCACCGCACGCACCGGCGCAATCCGCTTTTTCTCCGCCACCTACCGGCTGTTCCATCTCCCTGAGCTCGAGGATGCCTGCGAAGACCACGGCCAGGCGGTGATCTACCGCGGCACGATTGCCGAACACCCCCATGCCCTGCCCTTCGACAAGCACCACTGGATCGAGGCTGGCAAGGTGTTTCCGGTGTGCGGCAACACCTTCCGCATGCTCGCCGATAGCCGTCTGGGGCCGCATTTCAGCTTCATCGGTGATTTCAGCCGTCATTACGGCCTGTTCGAGGGCTGCGGTTCTGCGCTGCCCTTCGACGGGGCCATGGCCCAGAGCGCTGGCGCAGCGGCTACCGCGGCAGCTACCTCTTCAGCGAGCAGCGGGTGCTGTTGAGGGAGCAGCTGAACATGGAACCGCGAGCCCTTGGAGCAGTATTCAAGTCAGTAATCAACCAGGCTGACTAATAGGTGCCGGACACCACGCCTGAAGGATCATCGCTTGAAATGGCTGTCGGCTTGAGATTATGGCGCAGCAAAACGTTGGAGATGACGCGATTAGCGTCAAAATAAACCTGCCAATAATGTTGCGTGGGGGTGTAAAGCCAAACGGCAAGACGCGGACCCTTCTTTTTAAATTCTAGCAGATCGACAACTGGCGGCTTGTTTGTAGCCTGATTAGGAACGGTTTGCAGAGAGCTTTGCAGCAATTCAATTGCTTTAACAACGTCGTCGCCTTCTTCTAAGTTCGCCTCTAATTCCACCCGTCGGTAATCGTTGGCGGAAAAGTTCTTAACGGTATCGGTCAGTAATTTGCCATTTGGAACCAGGGTGTGCACGTGATCAGGTGTGACGATCGTGGTGACAAGCATGCCGACTTCTTCGACCGTGCCCTCGACGTTGCCGGCGATAACGTAGTCGCCCACCTTGAAGGGCCGCAGGCCTTGGAGGAATGCTCCAGCAGCAAAATTACTCAATAAACCGCTGGCGGCCGCTCCAACGGCCAGGCCCGCACCGGCAATCAAGGCTGCAAAGCTAGTGGTTTGAATGCCAAAGATACCGAGGATGGAAAGCAGAAGAAAAACGCGTAACGTAGTGCCAATCACTGAGGTGATGTAGGACACCAGGCCGTGTTGCATGCCACCTTTGATGAGAGAGCGTCGGCAGATTCCCAGCAGGATCTTGATGCCCCAACCTCCCACGAGCCACAACGCAATGGCCGAAGCAATCTTGCCGAGATAGAGAAACAAGAGTTCTTGAATCTGGACTGAGGTGAAGGCCACTGATCCGATGTCTCAGGGTAATTTGTTGCACTATGATTCACCCGCATGGCCTTGCTGTCGCCCAGAACACCTGGAAATGTTGCCTACCATCAATGATCGCGATTCCGGCAACCGCCACCCTCTGCTGGGCCGATCCGGTGGAGGCCTTACGGCTGGCCGGCGCAGCAGCCTTCGCCGAGGATTGGGGAACCCAGCGCTGCGCGGCCCATGGCGGAACAGGCCGTCCTCGATGTGGATCTGCTGGCCTTCGAGCGGGGCGATGGGGCTTTCAGCTTCATCGGTGATTTCAGCCGTCATTACGGCCTGTTCGAGGGCTGCGGATCTGCGCTGCCCTTCGACGGGGCCATGGCCCAGAGCGCTGGGTGCTGTTGAGGGAGTAGCTGAGTAGACAACCAGGCTGGCCGTTACCCGGGCATGTCCTCATGACCCGTGGCCAGATTCTGCAGGCTGCATTGCGCTGACTGTGGGCTCCACGGATAGCGGCCACGAGCCCTGAGGGGCGCGTCGTCGCCCAGCGCCGCAACGTGGTTGGAGGTGAAGCATGAGCAGCGACATCCGGCCTATTGTGGTCACAGAAGCAGAGCCAGCCATGGCTGATGTGGTCGCAAGTCACGTGCCCAGGCAGGCGAGGTGGTGGAAGTCACCTCCCATCGCAAACCGATCGCTCGCATCACGGCGGTGAAGCAAGCAGACTCAACGTCCATCAGCCCGCTACAGAAGGCGATTGATGCTGGCCTGATTAGCTGGAGCGGACAGAATCCAGAGATTCCACCACCCGTAAAGCTGAATGATGGTGGGCCACTGATGAGTGACATCGTGATCGAAGATCGTGGCTTGTGATCCTTGTTGTGATACGTCAGCACCCAGCGCACTCGCTTCAAGGGTGCTAGCCAGTCTGGATTAGCCCAGGCTCGATCCATGTTTGAGCAGGCTTGGCCTGACTTTGTGATCGCTGATGTCACCCAGCCGCTGGTCGAAAAAGCCGGAATGTATGCAGAAGCATTTGGCCTGCGCGGCTACGACAGCGTGCAACTGGCTGCAGCCCACAACCTGCACGAGATACTGGACCTTCCCCTGACCTTCGCCTGCTACGACCGCCGGCTGAACCAAGCCGCCCTGCTCCTTCAGCTGGAGGTATTGCCATGACGGCACCCGGGGCGGCTTCCGATTCCATGGCGGTATCGGCTGCAGTTACATGTAACAGGTTTTTGCTATCTGCACAACTCACGAGTGTCGCCAGAATGCGTTCCTCCAGCGATGTAGAAGTGTTGATCTCAGCCATTCACACCCACCGGCTTGTTGCTCAATCTGGGGCGCTGTCTCTGCCGAAAGTACTGTTGTTGATCCTCTTCCGATAGCGCCGCTAACTCCAGTTCCAATAACGTCTTTAGATTACGCACGGTGGGATTGCGTTCATTGAAACTGAACAGGCGCATGTTGCCAAGATGGCGGCTTACCAGAACCCCCTGCTCCTCCAGCCGCTTCAGCTGCCGCTGGGTCATGTTCAGCCCGAAGCCAAAGGTTTTGGCAATGCGCTGGGCATGCCCCTCTCAATAGCACTGCAGAAACAGCAGCACATAGGCGGCGGTGCGATTACCAAACAGAGCCTCCAGAACCGGGTTCACGACTGAACAACCCCTTAACGGGTTCAATGCACCCCAATTATGGGTCAAACCACCCATTTCCAGGGTGGTTCGGCGCTGCAGCCGCTCGGGCGCTGGTTGCTCGCCTACGACGAGGATCGCCACGCCTCCAGATCCACAGCCAAGCCAACGGCCTGCGAATCCTTCGCCAGGCGGCTCAGCAGCCGCTGATCCTTCGTGATCGACGCACCGTCTACACTAGGCCGTACACACATGGAGCCCGTGACATGGAGGCAATTCCCAGTCGGGTGTTCATGAACGGCAACAGCCAAGCGGTGCGCATCCCGGCTGAGTTTCGGCTCAGCACCGATCGGGTGCAGATCAGCCGTACGGCCGATGGCGATCTGCTCATCCATCCCTGCCCCACCCAGCGGGGGCAGGCCCTGCTGCAAACACTCGCGGGTTTCGACCCCGATTTCTTGGCCTCCCTGGAGGCGCAACAGGCCCAGAAGCTGCCGATGCAGGACCGGGAGCTGTTGTGATCGTCCTGCTGGATACCAACATCCTCATCTACCTGATCAAGAACCATCCACCCCAGGTGGCGGAGCGCATTGATGCCCTCGCCCCCAACGACAGCCTGGCCATGTCGTTCATCACCTGGGCCGAACTGCTGCAGGGTGCGGAGGGCAGCCAACGGCGGGAGGCCACGCTGCGGCAGCTCCATCAGCTCGCCCGCCAGGTGCCGGTGCTCTACCCGGAAGGGCCGCAAATCTGCGGGCACTACGCCGTGCAGGCCACCGCTCTGAAACGCTGGGGCACGCCGATCGGCGCCAACGACCTGTGGATCGCCTGCCACGCCCTGGCGCTGGACGCCACGCTGGTGAGTCACAACGTGAGCGCGTTCGCCCGCATTGAGGGGTTGCGCCTGGAGGACTGGGCCTGCCGCTGATCTCCATGCCCCGCCGCCGCAGTCCCGCCTGCTGCGGGAGGTGTTCTGCTGGGGGGAGTTCGCCAGAGGCGCAGCCGATTGCGGATCACCGTGTTTACCCCTAGCGAAGAGCGATGAAGTCTTCCAGGGTCATGCCGATATCCTTGACAATCTGCCGAAGCAGAGGCGGTGATATGTCGCGCCCTTTATGGAAAGGGACGGTGGTGCATCGGCCCTTGGCGTCTCTGAACTGCTGGTGGGAGCCTCGTTGGCGCACCAGTTAAAACCCCAGCTTCCTGAGGATTTCGACGACCTCTGACGGCTTCAGAACAGGAATCGACCCCACGGTCAGGCAGGCACGCAGATCTGCTGGAGGCCAACAAAATCGGCTTCCAGCTGGGGTTCACCATCCTCCAGGAGCATGGCAATCACCTCCTGCAGGTTCGCCTGAAGCTCATCAAGGCTCTCTGCCTGACTATGGGCGCCTGGAAACCCCGGTACATAGCCCACGAGCAAACCGGTGTCAGGGCAGCGCTCGATCACCGCTGAGAAGGTGCGCATAGATGACTCGTCGCTGCCTGCATTCTGAAGCCACAGGTTCAGCGCGTGCAGGGGATTGAGGAGCCGGAATGGATGCCGCGATACACACTGGTGCTCCGCCAGGTGCCTGATGCGCTCTACCGCCGCCTGAAAGCGGTGGCGGCCGCTCACCGGCGCTCGATGAATCAGGAAGCAATCCTTGCCCTGGAGGCCGGGCTGCCAGGTGAGCCGATGGCGCCACGCCCCACGCTGGAGCAGAGCAGGCTCCTGGCTTGGCGTTCAAGCCGTTATCTAAAAGAAATCGGATGATGAGCCTTTTTCGCTGAGAGCCTTCAACTTGTGACAGAACAGCCAGAGTTAATCCGCGTGCAACTCCCCTAACTTCGGAGCCGGGAGCCGATGATCTAAGCCCTTTCTCAATCAATAAGGGTTGCATCTCCTTGAGAAAAACTTGCCACGGCTTGACTCTCTCTTTGTTCGAGTGCAATCTCCTCTTGACGCTCCTTATCTGCTTCTGCGATCTTTTCTTGCCGATATGCACTGATAATGCTGTAAGCAGTGGAAAGCCCCAAGATCAAGACAGGAACCGACACCTTCAAGAGCAAATCAGCCCAATCCCACCCACTTCGCTCCTTCTCCCCACTGAATCGAATCACCCAAGGGCGCCATGGCTTCTGCCTCATGGCACGCTCTGCAGCCAGCCAGTTCTCTTCTGGTGATAGCCATGGCCTCTGCTTGCCAAGGCGCTCAGCAATGGGCCTGATCTGCTCCTCTGGAATCACAGGAGGCGATGCTTCACTCCCAGGTGGCCATGGACCCCAGAGTGGCCAGCGACAGGGCGGTGTGGGGTTCAATGGTCTTAACAAACGCCTCTATCTGTATTTGATAGCAACAGAAGTCGCCCCCAAGGGCGCTTTTGCTATTCCTTATGACAATCAGGCAATACGAACGGAGGAGCACATGGCAGGCGAGAAGGTTACGCGAATCTTAAGAGCAAAGAGCTCCTTCACCCCAGAGGAAATCGCAGCCATGTCCGACGCAGAGGGCTGGGACTGGATTTATGCGAATGCAAAGCCTGTAAAGGAAAAGCTAACTCAGGTCTGTTTTACTGGATTTTCAACAGGCGAGAAATCAGAGCTCACAGTGCTTGCAGAAAAAGCAAATCTTGAGGTAGTGAAACGGGTTACCAAGAACCTGGCTTTTCTGTGCGTAGGTGAGAACGCTGGCCCAGCAAAACTTAAGCAGGCGAATGAACAGGGGGCGCACGTCCTTTCGAAAAGTCAGTTTTTCCACCTGCTTGAGACAGGCGAAATACTCTGAGCCTGGTTTGAGAAATCGCCTTCACTGTCTGCGAATCTCGCGCATTAAGTCGATCCTTGATTGGGCACCAGGCTAGAAGACAAAGGGGAAGTGTTGGGCGGGTGGTTTGTCGTAGTCATCCCAGGCCGCAGCCCTTTCTTTTCAGCGATAGCGGTGGCGGTCGCCGCTGGGTGGCCGTGGGCCGTACCGGTGAACGGCTGGATCTCGCCGCGACCCCATGAACGGCGCCTACACCGCCAGCCATGGAGGAGGAGTTTGCCCAGGCTGGCGCCAATCCCCTCTGGGCACCCCTGGAAACCGTTCTCGCCGCCCAGCCCGCTTCCCCCCGCAGTCCATCCTGGTGGCCTTCCTGGAGGCCACCGCCCAACAGCCCCGGATCTACCAGACACACGTGGTGATGCGTTTTCGGGGGCACGGATATGCACGTCGCTTCGGCCCGTCAAAGAAGTTTTATTGGCTATCTTTTGCTTGAAGACTTCTTCGTGAACGCCATGTGCAGGCTGCAGAGCTTGCCAAGCTCGGAGTCATTGGAGAGACGACAGAAGCCCCCCAGACAGCCGATGGGCAGGTATGCCTGGATGGCGACTGCAGGCTGTGCCTCTCGCTAGAGTCAAAAGAAGAATCTGTGAAGCCATGACGGTTTCAAGTTCGCACCCCCTGCTCACGACCGTCGATGTTGTGGCGTTGCTTCAGCGCCATTTCGATCGCCTTGCCGCGGAGTTTCACGTGGCCAGTCTTGATCTATTCGGCTCCTATGCCCATGGCGAACAGACGCCCGAGAGCGATGTTGACTTGCTGGTTTCCTTCAGCCAACCAGTTGGCTTCGGCTTCATTCACCTGGCGGAACGACTGGAAACCCTGCTGGGCAAACCGGTGGATCTCCTCGCTGCCGATGGCATCAACCCCAACCGTCGCGACGCCATCCTGTCGTTTGTGATCCATGTCGCGCCGTGATTGAACGGTACACAAGCGCGATGACCTGGGAAGACTTCCAGGCAGACAGCCGCACGGTTGATGCGGTTGTCCATAATCTGCTGGTCATCGGCGAAGCGGCTCGCTGCTTGCCAGCTGCCATGAAGGAACAACGTCAAGATATCGACTGGATCGCCATCAATGGTTTGCGCAATCGCATCGCCCATGAATACTTCGGCCTCAGCCTCTCGGTGATCTGGGCCATCGTGCAGATCGACCTGCCAATCCTGGCTCAACAGCTGGCGTCCTGGCGGTCTACCAATGGGTAGACCACCCCTCTCGCCGGCGCTGCTCAACAGCGTGGCGGTCATCGCCGAGGCACTCGGACGCCCCCTCAGCCGGCAAAGTTGACGCCTCTCCATCCCGACCACTCACAACAGCAAGGGAGGCCTGATGGAGTTCTTCAATGCGTGCCCGAGTGGATGCCCTCTTCCGCCCCGATGGCCCCCTCGCCGCCAAGCCCGCTTCCCCCCGCAGCCCCCTGGAGCCAGCCCTGCGCGATTACATCCTGCTGATCACCATCCTGGTGGCCTTCCTGGAGGCCACCGCCCAACAGCTCCGGCCCTACCACCCACAGGTGGTGATGCGTTTTCGGGGGCCCCCGTAAGCATGGCCTGGTGCCACCACGGGTCGTCATCACGTCTGGAAACAGCTGCAACAGCTTGCGGTCAAACGTCAGCAGCGGGCATTGCATCTGCTGGGCAAGCTGCAGGCAAGTGGCACTGGCCCAGGGC
>Ga0207939_1000355_pt1 | contig 14293 bp, 4 predicted proteins | sample LakMenEpi02Jun12_FD_150663 | JGI IMG/M metagenome (GOLD analysis project Ga0207939, IMG submission 150663) | Freshwater microbial communities from Lake Mendota, WI - 02JUN2012 deep hole epilimnion (SPAdes) | ecosystem: Environmental > Aquatic > Freshwater > Lentic | place: Lake Mendota, Madison... | reverse complement strand
CTTCTTAAATGCCGTAGAAAACCAAACGGTTACATCTATTCAAGATCTTACGATTGCAATTCCTAAAGCTGGTCCAGTTGTTCAACAGCTGGGCGGCAATGTAGAAGACCTTGCATTCTTCTTGACAGCAATGCGAGAGGGCGGCATTAATGCTTCTGAAGGTGCAAATGCTTTAAAGTCTGGTCTATCTAAAATTATAAATCCAACAGAGAAAGCAACACAGATGCTTGCTGGATTTGGCATTAATCTAAAGGGAATCGTTGAGGCAAACAAGGGAGACATAAAAGGCACTGTGCTTGCCTTGGCAAATGCGTTTGATACCCTTGACCCACTAAATAGGGCAAGAGCAATTGAACAATTGTTTGGAACATTTCAGTTTGCTCGTTTATCAACCTTGTTCCAGAATGTTACGAAAGAGGCAGGCCAAGCACAGAGAGTATTAGAATTATCTAATGCGTCTGCACAAGAGCTAGCAATTCTTTCTGAGCGAGAGCTAAAGAAAGTAGAAGAGTCTCCTCTGTTTAAGCTACAGAAAGCAATTGAAAGATTGCAGGAATCTCTTGCACCACTTGGTGTAGAGTTTATGAAGATTATTACCCCACTAATAGAGTTTGGAACTGATGTACTTAAAAAGTTTAATGAAATGGATGCTGGAGCAAAGCAATTTGTTACTGGAGTAGTTACTGTTCTTGGATTAATTGCACCAGTTGCAATTATGACATTTGGTCTTTTGGCTAATGGTATAGCAAATTTTGTAAAAGGAATTAACTTTGTAAGAACTTTATTTGGAAAGCTGGCTGGTGCTGGAACTGGTCTAAACCAAATGACTCAGTACATGACAATGGAGCAACTAGAGGCTACTGCAGCTGCATCATCTCTTGGTCAGGCACATAGTCAGCTAACAACTATATTTACAGCCGAAAACGCTGCATTAAGTAATTTAACTATTGCTTATAACAATGCAATTGCTGCTATAAATAGATATAACGCAGCTTCAGCACAAACACGTGCTAGACCAGGAACACAGGCACAGGGCTTTGCCTCTGGTATTTTAAGTGTTCCAGGGCCAAAGGGCAAGGGCGATATTATTCCTGCAATGCTTTCTCCTGGAGAGGCGGTCATCCCAGCAGAAGAAGCAGAAAAGTATCGTTCACTTATTGCTGGAATTATATCTGACAATATTCCTGGTTTTGTCCTTGGGACACCAAATGTTGCACAAAGCTATACAGAACGATATGCAAACTACCAGCCACGTGGCGAGAGAAGAACAGTAATTGCTAGCCAAAGCATGATTGAAAATGTTGCCCCTGGACGTGGTGCAGAGGTAGTAAGAAAGGTTGCAGAAAGTGGAGTTGGTGCCAAGGATGCAACAGCAATTATTTCAGATGCTGCAACACAGGCACAACGTGGCGTACAGGAGCTTGAGGCATTTATTCAGGCCCTTGACAGTGCATTAGCTGATGCAAGAAGAAACTCTCAAGGCCTTGTTGCTAGAAGTGATGAGCTAAAGAGAAGCATAAGATCTAGAGCTGGAATTATTCCAACTAGTGTCGGTGCTAAAGCCTTTGCACACATTGGTAGTGGAACCGAGATGTCAAGAGAAGACCTAATTGCAATGATGGAATCTGGACAGCTAAAGCCACCACCAGACCAGGCAAGAGGAATAATTGCACAACCATCAGGATCAATGATTGATGTTAAAACTGGACTTGGACTTGGTAACTTTAATCAAGAAATAAATCGTCAACTAGATACTAGAACTGGAGCCAAGATTGAAGATTTTGCTTCAGCATTTGATGAAGCTGGTATTGAAAAGTGGAACCAGTCAATTAAGTTTGGTGGAGGAAATGTAGAGCAGCTATCGGCATCTGTTGGCATATTAGATCAAAAATTTAAACAACTTATAGCAGCAGTTCCAGCAGGAACAACAGCGTTTGACAGGCAGCAACAAGCACTTGAGTTTCAGCAAAGAACTGGACAAAATGCAGTAAGCGTTGAAGCACTATATGCCGAAGCTAGAAGACAGTCAGCTGGCGATGCAGGAGATTTAGTAAGCGTTCTTGATATAGCACAGGCAACACCAACTGAAACAAGGCCTGGTGGTCGTAGCTCAGGCCCAGGCAAGAGAAGGGTCCTTGGCGATCCGTTGCTTCAGCTTCAAGAGGCAGCCAGGGTAGAACAAAACATAGCATTTGACGCAGGCGTTCAGGATGCAAAAGCAGTTAAAAACGGAATGAAGACAGTCCTTGGAGATGGACAGTCAGACCCATTTGTTCTTGCAACTCCACTTAGAAATAGTCCACATCCAGATGCAGGAAAGAGTGGTCTAGAAGATGGAAGAGCCTATGCAATAAACTTTAATGCTGGAATTGGAGAAGGCCAGCTACCTCCACCGCTACCATCAAGCTCAAGGCCAGCTGGAGGTCAACCACCTAGACTGGGGGCACCACCAATACCAGGCTTTGAGCAATCCTCATTGCCAAGCTACAGTACAATTCCACCAACTCAAAGATCTGGTTTTGGAGGAATCAAAGATGTTATTGCCAATAAGGCTAAGCAGGCTTTTGAAAAGGGTGTTGCTGGTTTAGAAAAATCATTTATGACTGGGGCTTTGGGTGAAATTGGTCCGCTTAAAAACCTAAAAGAAACTATTGTTGCAAACGCTGAAATGGACGCAAGAATTGCTGGTGGTTCTGGGGTACAGCTAACAGATATTCAGGGCAACATTATCGCATCAATTGATGTCCAGAATAAAACCAGAAAGCAACTTCTTGAAGAAGAAAGACAAAACCTAAGAACTAGTCAGTCACAGATTGATCAGCAAGAAGCCTTATTGACGCAGCAGCAAGCAGTGACTGCACAAGAAAGTCAGAACTTAGATCAGCAACAGGCAATTGTTAACCAGCCAATGACAAGAAGAGAAGCTAGACAATTAGAAAGAGCAAAAGATAGAAAAGACAGGCAGTTAGACAAACAAGCAGCTGCACAAAGAAGATCGGCACGAGCTGGTCGTGCATTTGGTGCACTGTCTTCAGTATCAATGGTTGCTGGCCTAGCTAGTGGGGTTGAGGGACCAGTTGGGCAAATAGCACAACAGGTTTTGCCAGTAGCTGGAGCACTTTCTGCAATTGCTCCAATTCTTTTAGCTCTTCCTACACCACTAGCACTTTTGGCTGCTGGTGTTGGAATTGCAGCATTTGCATTTGCAAAGTGGAATGAAATGATTGATGGTGCCAGAAAAGAGGGCACAAAGCTTGCAAATGCATTAACAATGACTACAGACAAGCTTATAAAGCTTTCTGAAGCTACTGGAAAGGTTTCAGCAACAGAAGAAAGAAGAAGAAAAGAAGAAGATCAGCTTGCTGGTGCAGATGGAAAAGCAAGAAAGTTTGGTCAAACATTCTTAGAATCAGAAGCTGGCAAGGCATTCTTAGCAGATATTGGTACAATCACTTCTGTTGGCGGAAGTAAAACTGAAGCAGCAGAGGCAACTGGTGCACAACTTGGAATGATGATTGCTCAGGGAATCATCTCTTCTGGCGAGGCAACAAGCATAGCGGCTGCAATTGGAACAGAGCTAAACGACTATAATTTTGCAGCACAGATTACTGGAAATCTTATTGCACTTGTTGGTCCTAATGGAGAAGACCTTACAAAAGATCCATTAAAGGTAATGCTTGCAATACAAGAACAGTCAATTCAAAATCTAAAAGATATCTCAACTACAGCACTTAGCCAAGAGGAAATTGACAAAAATGTTGAACAAAGAATTCTAAAACAGCGAGAAGAGGCCAAGCAAGAAAGAGATATTAGGTTTGCCAGAGGTGGAATGGAGGGCTTTGGTGCTGGAATTGAGGGCATGTTTGCAGACATTCTTTCTAATGCTGCAACTGGCGGAGCTGCCTGGACTGCACTAACTGGTGCCAAAAAGGGAACCATATCAGATACAGATCCAGAGTTTTTAATAGAAAAAGCTAAAGAGTCTGCCAAACTGCAATCTGCCTCTATTCAGCTAGGTATTAATCAAATTCAGCAAAACCAGCAACTGCTTGACTCCCTAGAAAAACAATATGATTCAAAGATTAAACAAAAAGAGGCAGAGATTGCAGCCACATCTTCCACAGAAAAGAAGGCAAGGCTTGAAAAAGAGCTGGATCAGCTATACAAAAATAGGAATAGAGATGTAGATACGCTAAATCAGTCAAATGCAAAAACTATGAATCAACTAACTAGCATGAAGAAAGATTTTGACTCAACTGTATATGGCGAAGCAATTAAAACCTCTGTGCTTTCACAATTTGGTGAAGATAATCCACTAAGAGTATTGGCAGAAGATACTGTAAATAGATTAAACGAATTAAAAGATTCTAGATTTAAAACTGAGATTCAGCTACAGTTTGCTAGTGGAGAGCTAAGCATAGATGCTGTAAATGCCCTCCTTGAAGCAGAAAAGCTTAATCCAAGCATAAGGTCAACATTTTCTTTTGTTGTTGATAAACGTGGTTCGGCTGCTGGAGGCCAACTGCTTGACCTTATGGCAAAAGCTGGGTTAAGCAGTGCAGGCATTAATCAATACATGAATTTGTTTGCACAAATAAAAACTGACGAAGAGTTTGATGATACTACAGAGGCTTTGTCTCAAATTGCAAACATGCAACAAGAGTATGGGTTCAAAATTGATTTGGAGCTTCCTGACGGCAAGCAAACCTTAAAAGATGTAACACGTATGGTTAATATTGTTAAAGATATGCCCAAAGAAATGACAAGAGATCAAACAATTAAATTTAATAAAGAGCTTAATGATCCAAATCTAGATGCAATTATTAAAAATTGGGATCAAATATTTGGCAAGGGCATGAAGGGCAGCACAGAAGTATTTGTTGAATTTACAGCAGCTGGAAATGCAGATGATGTTCAGGCGTACATGGTAGACCAGCTCGGCATGCAGCCAGCAACAATGGCTAGGGCCATAGAAAGAATGCAAACAGATCCTAAGTATAAAAGAGCAATGGAAGATGCTGCTGCTGCTTGGAGAGTTGAGCAAGGCAACAAAAATCTTAATTTGAATACTGGTGGTGACGGAGAAGGCGATGGTGATAAGGGGGCAGGAAAAGAAAACCCACTTGACGCATTGCTAAGAAGGCTAAAGCTAGTTAGAGATGCTTCTATAAACGCTTCTGGAGGCCTAAAAACTTTAAGAGAGGTTATGAAGAGTGGAACAAAGGCCACCAGTCAATTCCTCGGAATAGAGCAAAAGCTGCTTGATCAGGGAGTAAGCAAGAGATTCATAGATGAGCTTATGTCTATGGATGAAGAATTTAGAAAGCAATATCTAAAGGGAGAAAAGAGCGGAGTAGTACAGCTAACTGAAGATGGAGAAAGGCTCTCTCAGCTATTGAATGAGCTGACTCTTGGTGATTATAATATTTCAATATCTTCTAATCTACAAGAAGTAAACGCACAAATTACTGCAATGACCAAGCTAACACAGCAAGGTGTGTCAGTAGCAGAGGCATCCGAAATTGTTCAAGACAAAACCCTTGCATTGGCAATAGCATTTGATACAACTGGAACAGAGGTTACAAGACTAGTCGATGAGCTTAAAAAGCTAAGAGAAGCAGAAAAGAAGCTAATGCTAGCCACTCCAGAGGGAAGAGTTAAAGAATTCCAATCAGTTGCAGCGGAAGCAAATGCATATTTTGCTGCACAGGAAGAACAGCTTAATTTACAGTATGAAGCTGGTGTAAAGGCATATGAGATTCAAAATGGAATTATTGAAGCCCAACGTCAGGTTGCAGACATGGAATTCAACCTTGATGACTTACAGTATGCACTTGACCAAATTGCTCAACAAGAAGAAAAAATTAATGAAGAATATGACAAACGCGAAGAGGCAATTGAGAGTATTTTTAAAGCTAATAAGGCGATTCTTGATCAGGATAAAGAAAAGCTAGATATAGCTGGTGCTCTGGCTTCTGGTGACCTTGCTGCTGCAGCTAAGGCAATGAGGGCACAGACTGTAGCTAATCTTGAAAGAAATAAAGAGCTGCAGCTTGATAATCTGCAACGATCAAGAGAGCTTGAGTTGTCTCAGGTAAGAACCAAGAGCGGACAGTCAAGGCTTGATCTTGAAAAACAAATTCGTGATGTTGAAAAACAAATTGCAGAAATTCAAGAATCAAAGCTTGAGCCATACCAAAGAGAAGTAGACTTGCTTGACAGAATTCGTCAAGATGCATTGAGAGATGTGCAAGAAAACGGATTCCTAGGACAGACACAATCCAGATGGAATCAAATTGCTAATGAGGTTGAAAGAGCAAAGTTTGGTGTGGCTGGATACATGGATGAGCTAAAGAATAGGCTAGCTGCAATACCAGGTATTAAGTTTAATGCAGATGGAACTATTAGTGTAGATGCTGCACAGTTGCAAACACCCGAAGTAAACCCAGCACCAACTGGTCAAACAAATACAAATAATGCCAATAATACAAATAATACTAACAATGTTAATAACACAAATACAGAGATGAGCGAAAAGGATAAGCAGATAGCAGAGCTTAATAGAAGAATCGCTATAACTAGATGGAGAGTTCGTAACGAAAAAGATAGGCTTACAGCTACTGAAATTAATAATCTTATGGCTCTTAACCAAAAGAGAATTAAAGAGGTTGTACGTTTGGGCGGAGTTGTAACTGGAGACATGATTGATCCAGCAACATCTAATACTGCAATTACTAAGCTTGCTCCAGGCTTTGCTGGTGGCGGAATGATAGCAAAAAGATTTGGAATGGGCGGAAAGGTTAAGTACTACCCAATGGGTGGCCTAATTCCTTATAAGGCAGAGGGTGGGTCTATATTTAAGAGCCTTGGCAGCGATACTGTTCCTGCTATGCTTACCCCTGGAGAGTTCGTGGTTCGTAGACAGGCCGTAAGAAACTTTGGGGTAGACAAGCTAAGTGCAATAAATAATGGTGCATATTCAGGCGATTCAGTGTATAATTATGAGGTAAACGTAAATGTCAAGTCTGATGCCAACCCAGACGAAATTGCAAGAAGCGTTATGGCTCAAATAAAGAGAGTTGAGTCTCAAAGACTTAGGAGTAATAGGTTCTAATGACTAGTACAGCTTATATGGCGGGTCGTAAAAAATATGCTAGACCACAGGCTATGCTTTGGGCAGATAGCCCAGGAACCCTTATTGATGGCCTATACATACCAAATGATTTTGAAGTAAATGCTGCAAATAACGGTGAACTTGGAAATCAGTTCTTAATACTTTCTGATGACAATAGGCAGCCTATTGATTTCCAGGTAGAGAGAATAGAAAAACGTGAAAGAATGATAAATGGTCGTATGAGATCATATCATATTGCAGATAAGCTAACAATTTCTACATCCTGGGACATGCTACCATCCCGTGCTTTTGCACTGGCACCAGACTTTGACGAAGACGGTGCTCCAGACCTTGTAACTTCTTTTGGAGGAAAGCCAGTTAGACCATACGGATCATCAATTTATGCTGACCAACAATATACTACAGATGGTGGGGCAGGTGGTGTAGAGATTTTAGATTGGTATGAAAAGCACCAGGGATCTTTTTGGGTGTTCCTTGCCTATGACAAGTATTCAGCTTTTGGAAAAGATGATGCTGCATATGCACACCTACCACAATATAATCAAATTATAGAAATGTTTTTTTCAGACTTTAGCTATTCTGTTGAAAAGCGTGGTGGTAGCACACATGACTTTTGGAATATATCGGTAACGCTGGAAGAGGTCTAAATGTTCCAAGACCCTCTACTAAAAGATCATTTAGAAATATCTTCAGTAATTAAAAGCGAATCACTCGTAATAGCTGAGTGGAATTTAAATATTGCAAATAATATAGATAGACTTGGCAATTATAGATATAGGCCAACTTCTCCAGTAGGATCTATTTATAGAAATCCAGCCTCAATCTATGACCCACTTGACCAGGGAAACTATTACACAGATGCAACATTTTCAGACATATCTGTTGATGGCGGCGTTGATGATTCCAATTCGCCAATTGCGTTTATATCTAAAAGAGAAAAAGAGGGCTTGCTATATTCCCTAGAAGACTGTCTTACAAGATTTAGACCAAGATCTGGAATTAATAAAACAAGGTTCTTTGATAAAGGATATGTTCATCACTCTAATCCAGAAATGACAAATCGTCCAAGATACTATATGGCCCATAAAAATGACAATTTTAAATATTGGACATCTTATAGAACAGAAACAGATCAAAACAATGTAACTGTAGAACGAGGCATTTCTTCTATAAACATAAATGGCCTATACTACATTGACGATGCCGCACCATATGTGGTTTACAAAAACAATATTCCAGTAAATAGAATTATTGTAAAAATGCAAACTCATGTTGGCACAGTAGATTTAGGCTCGTTTAAAAATTCATACGAAACATTTAATGATCCGTTTTTTGGAGCGGCAAACAGGGCAACGCCAACAAGATGGAGAATTCAATATCTTATTAATAATACCTGGCAAGACGCAATATCCTTTGACGAAAACTCAACAAGACTTAATGGAGATGCTATCGTAAAAGAAGATGGATACATTGAAATTGCATATGGTTTAAAAATTCCAGATAAGTATGTTAACAGTTTTGTTTTAGCAGATACGATTACATCTACAGAGTTATTGCCAGATATTGGTATTTTTGGCCAAGCCTATTTAGTAAAAACATCAAATGAAGATATGGGAACATATTATATTTGGGATGGGCAGGAATTTGAAGAGGTTTTGCCAGGTTATGAGTGGCAGCTTGTAGAAGAAGGCATTAACAATGCAACCCCATACCTAACAGAGTTTGTTGATCCGCCACAATTTTTAAATGAACAAAATAATGCAACGCAGTATAGAGAGTTTATGTTTATAAGAGGCCTCAGAATTATTGTTGAGACCATGAATAAGCTAGATAGCACCTTTGATTTAATTGAAATGTCTCCAAGACTAGCTGCAAATATTTCAGATAGAACTATGTCATACTCCATCTCAAAGACGGCATCTGACCTGGGGATAAGCGGTATGCCAGTGGGACAACTCCTTGCATCAACAGGAAGTATACAAATATTTGATTATGATAATTCATTTAATTCAGTAAATACTTCAAGCATTATATCTGCTTATGCGTCACAAAACATTCAGATGAAATTTTATGAAATTATTAAAAATGTAGAATCATATGATTACTATGTGCCAATAAAGACAATGTATATAGACGGGTTCCCACAACTTTCTAATACAGACAGAACTGTTACAATTAATCTAAGAGATTTATATTTTTATTTTGAGTCTATTATTGCACCACAATTACTCTTAACAAGCGTTTCACTAAGCTATGCCGTGTCAACATTGTTAGACTATGTTGGTTTTTCTAATTATGTTTTTAAAAGAATAAACAATGAACCAGATCCAATAATCCCATATTTCTTTGTAGAGCCAGACATAAGCGTTGCCCAAGTTTTAAACGACTTGGCAGTTTCCACACAAAGTGCAATGTTTTTTGACGAGTACAACAATTTTATTGTAATGAGCAAAGACTATATTTTGCCGTCAGAAACAGCTAGAGAGATAGACACTACGCTCTATGGAACCGTTGATTTTGAAAAAGATGGGGTATACCAAAATGCACCCACATCACTCACATTAGCAAATATTATTGACATTAGTTCTCAAGACAATAAGGTCTATAACGATGGAAATATAAATTATACAACAAGGTATATACAAAAAACATTTAGGGGCACAGCACAGGCAGAGGCTTTAGACAGACAAAGAAATTGGGTTTATCGTCCAGTAATTATGTGGCAAGGTGCCCCAATAGAAACTCTAAGGCCAAGAAACGGCCAGTATGATACAACTCAGGACACCCTCGCTGCTGTACCATTAAATGCAAATTTAACAGCAGAAGTTCCAACAGTGCAAAACTATACTGTAATAAACAACACACTTGATTTAGGGGAAGGTGTTTATTACCTTTCTAGATATAGTGGATATTTTTATGCTAATGGAGAAATTATAAAATATGATGCAGTTCAGTATAACATTCCAGGAATATCTACTGCAGATGGTGGTCCAAACTTTTGGATTAGTAGTGCACAAGAATATGAAAAATACTTTTCTCAAATTCCATTTAATGGAAAAATTTATCCAACAGGACTAATAAGAATTTATGCAGAACCAAACTACGAAACTGTTAATGGATTTTATAGAATAAAAAATGGTGCAGTTGCAAAGCATGGCCGTGGCCAGTTTGGAACAGAAATTGTTAATCACTATGCTGGAATTGAGTCATATTGGAAAAATCCAATAAATATGTATGGATGCCACATGTCTTCTAATCTTTTATTTTCTTCAAATGCTTCTACCGAAAGTCTTGTATTATCCACTGGACCAGCAGGCCTTTTTACGCCAACAGGCAAGTCTTCTAAAACAGAAGCTCAAAAAACATTAGCAACTAGCATTATTAAAAACTTTATGGTTCAATCAAGCCTGACAGAGGCTGAGCAAGCCGCACTTCTTGCAACAGACACTGCAACCGTACAATCATCAGCTCTAATTTTAACAGGAAAGTCATTTACAAATTCAGAAAACCCAGTTGACTTTGTTTCATATATACCAAAACAGCTAAATGAAAAGTATGTTCATTTTGGTACAAGAATGAGAATTGTAGGAAAGCTTTTGAATAATACTGACAGAATTCAGAATCCTGCAGGAAGTTCTACATATTATACAATTGCTGGCACATCGCCAGATAAAAGCATTAGCATTGGTGCCTCTTCTGGCGGAATTGCGGTTTCCATAAACCCAGAAACAAACAATGGCTATTTTTTTGAAATCGCAACATTGACTAATCAGACAACACCAGTAGACAATGTTTTGTTTTATAAAATTTTAAGAAATTCTACAACCAACGAAGCCATTCCAGTTAAGTTATGGGGAACATTTTCAGCAGGCCTTATAGCCGATGACGGAACAATGGTGGGCATGTCGAGAACGGTAGACACAGAGATTACTAGTGTTTATGACCTAGCCGTTGAGTACGAAAATATAGGAAGTACAAGAAGATTTTATTTATATATTAATAATAGAATTGTAGCAACGGTGGACGATACAGACCCACTGCCAATTTACAACAATATGGCATTGTTTGTTCGTGGATCTGCAAGATGCATGTTTGAAAACATATATGCACTTGGAAATAATTATGCACAAAATACCGTATTTGAGCTTGACACTCCAGCAAAGTCAGTGTTTGGCACTACAAAAATAAATGCTGGAGATGCCCTAAAGAAATATGCAATTAGTGGCATGGTCCAGTCATCCTATTTGTCTGGAATTAGTACGTCAGAGCCTCCTAAATTTAAAATGTTTTATGAAGAATTTGGAACAATTATGCGTGAGATGGCTTACTATAATGTTAAATATGATAAAGCCTACCCAGCATTATATGCAAAACTTCAATTTAAACCAGTTAAATCTAAAAACTTAATTGTTTCTGGGCTTATGGCAGGAGCGTATCAAGCAGAATTTTTAGTATTTAATGCTACAGACTCAGCACTAATCCTTAATGAAAACGGGGCAGATGTGTCTATTCAGGGAATAACCTTTACCCAGTCATCCGCCTCTGAGCTAACGGTAGATGATTATTTCTCTAGAGCCAGTGACTTTTCAGATATTGAATTTGTTGCTGATTCTTTAACAGACTCGCCACAAAAAGCAGCGGAATATTACCAGGACATTAAGGTAAGTAGATTAACCTATAGCAAAAATGCATTTACATTAGACACAAAATATGTTCAAACTCCAGATGATGCGAATTCTTTAATGGCATGGATGATAAGAAAAATTATGAAACCAAGAAAATCTATTGGTGCACAAATCTTTGTTAATCCCACTATTCAGCTTGGAGATATTGTTAATATTAGCTATAAAGATAGCAATGGAAATAATCAAGTGGCGGATGAAAGTTCTAGGTTTGTGGTGTACAATATTGAATATTCAAAAGATAACAGTGGTCCGTCAATGACAGTTTATTTAAGTGAGGTCGCATAATGGTAAGTCCAACACCAGATGTTCCAGCAGTAGTATCTTCAAATGCAGGTGCTGGAGTTAAGGCAGCCACCCCAGATCTATTCGTTTACAGTCAGGTAGATGATCCTGGAATACTGGAAGACCTACTTTTTGAAGATTTGGCTGGGCAAGAGTTAATTAATATTGCTAGACATGATACTATAAATGGACAAACGGTCGTTTATAGGCCAATTAAAAATGTGTCATCAATAGCATTAAAATACAGCCCACAAAACCTCCTTTCTTTACAAAACCCAAGTAATGCATATTTTAATAACTTCCCTATTAAATTACAGGACCGTGTCCCAGAAATACAGGATTTGAGAAACTTTTTAAATAACCAGGCAGCAAATATTGTGATGCTAGATAGCCAGACGGGGGATCTAATAATCCATGTTATCGATATGGATGAAGACGAAAGAATTGAAATTCAAGTACTGTCTTCTGGGGACCTCAGAGATGATACAATATACTAAGGAAAAAAATGATTACAAATATCGGTAAAAGCATATTGTCTAAATATTTAATAGGTCAGGCACCAGCCTATGCCTCATATATTGCCGTTGGTTGTGGCCCAAAGCCGTTATCCCTAACCGCAACTAATCAAGATTACTCAGATAAGGCTAGTTTGGATTTTGAAATGTTTCGTGTTCCGATTATATCAAGGGGATACGTGACTACGGATTCCGATGCCACAGAGCTTGTTCTAACTGGAGAGCTGCCAACAGAAGAGCGGTATGAGATAACAGAAATTGGTATATATTCAGCTGGAGCGAATCCTTCTGCTGGCTCAAATGACAGCAGAATTCTTTATTCTTTTAATACAAGTAGCGAAAACTGGGAGCTACATTCTGAAAATGTGGCAGAGGCAATTATTCAAGAAACAGATGCATTAGATACCTCTGGCGATGGTGTTATTAGAGATGATGTCGGAAATAATGGAGTTATATTTGCAACTAATGCCGACAATGAGTTATTTAATACAGCAACTAGAATTAGTAGAGGTGAACGTAGCAGATTCTTAAATAATATGATAGTCATGCGTGGCGACTTGTCTACTATAGCAAAAGCAGATAATATTTTGTCGCCTGGATCTCAATCAAGGCACATTCATTTAACTGGAACTCAGATACTACTAGATAAGAATTCTCCAAATGATGAGATAAAACTTGCGTTTTCTGTAGTAAATAAAGACGGTGCATCTCCAACAAATCCACATACTGTAAGAATTGTGGTAGAGTTTGCATCAGATGATACGGCTGGGTCTACTGGTCAGTGGGCAAGGCTTCAGCAAGAATATACTGCAAGTGATTTTAGCTCAACAAGATATAAAGTTTTGTCACAAAGTCTTGGTAGCTTAATTAAAAGTCCAGAATTCAGCTGGAGTGCTATGTCAATTGTAAAAATTTATGTCTCAATCCTTGATTCGGCTGGAGATCCAGACACAGATTACTATGTTGCAGTAGATGCAATAAGATTTGAAAATTTAAATACAGTTAATGCACTTTATGGATTAACTGGATATACCGTATTAAAGACTGATGGCTCAAAACCAATTGTTAAAGAGGGAAACACTGCTAATCTTATAGAGTTTAGATTTGCAATGGACGTGATTTAATGGCTGGTGTAATTAAAAAAATTAGAATCTCTAGAGAAACTTTGCCACCAACATTAATTGTTGATAATAACATCAGAAAGTCATTTGAAATAACTGGAGTTATTGTTACTGTAAATTCTGGAAATCCAGTATATGAATACACCACATCTGTAGATAATGACCTTCAGGCTGGAGATTTTGTTACAATAACAGAAATTGTAGATTCTGTAGCTGGTAATACATTTAACCTAACAAATGCCAAAATACTTACAAAGCCAACAAATAGCACGTTCCAAATACAGGTTAGTTCTTCAACCACTGTTACTTATGTTTCTGGTGGGTATGTTGCAAAAAATTCTGGTATTTATATTATTAGATATAGAATTGTGTCAGAAGACAGAAACAGGGCATCTCACTGGTCACCACAATATATTCTTTCTCCAGGATCAATAACAGAAAATCCAGGAGCCAATATAATTGACAATCAGGTTTCTGGACAGTCAATCGTTGTATCGTGGCAATTGCCGAAAAACTATAAAGATCAAGAAAAGTCAGAATTGGGGGCGTTTGATG
>Ga0207939_1000354_pt1 | contig 14337 bp, 13 predicted proteins | sample LakMenEpi02Jun12_FD_150663 | JGI IMG/M metagenome (GOLD analysis project Ga0207939, IMG submission 150663) | Freshwater microbial communities from Lake Mendota, WI - 02JUN2012 deep hole epilimnion (SPAdes) | ecosystem: Environmental > Aquatic > Freshwater > Lentic | place: Lake Mendota, Madison... | reverse complement strand
CTGTTTCAGTTACTGTGCCAGTCTCTTGGCAATCGTGGTTATGTGTGAGTATTACATTTGCTGGGAAGCGACCTGATACATTAACTTCATTTGTACCACTAGTCCAAGTCACAGCTCCCTCAGATAACTCTCCGCCTTCTGGTAGTTTATAACCATTAGTTGCTCTGTATAATGGGTTAGTTGCTGGGTTTGGTGTTTGTTCATAGCCAACTCTACTAGCATCAATGTTTATACCACCTGTACCATACTTGAGAACCGTCTCAGCTACAGTTCCTATGAGTGGCTTACGAGCTACAACAATTGGTTCATGTGCAGGTTTTAGTGCAGTACCCCAGCCTTGCCATTGCTTACTAATACCTATTGATTTTTCTATTGCCTTACTAATATCTAAACTCTTTGGAAACCCACTACCATATAGCCACATTATCTGATCTCGTATCTCAAACCCAGCATCTTCAATAGCAACTGCCATGCGATGATAAGTTCTACTACCACTAAATGCTAGTAAATGTCCGCCTGGTTTTAATACACGGATACACTCTTGCCATATATCTACATTAAATGCAATGCCGGTACTGTCCCAACTCTTACCCATAAAACCTAACTCATAAGGTGGATCAGTAACTATACTATCTATACTATCATCAGCTAATTCTTTTAGTTTATCTAGGCAGTTGCCTACTAACAATCTTGTATCTAAGTAATCACTCACACATTATTATGTGTCGTGTATTTATTAACTCCTAAACCAATCTCTACACTCTTGACAGTATCTACTCTCATTACTTCGTGGAGTTTTCTTATTACATATCTCACATAAGATTACTTTATTATTTTTCATTATCTTTATCCTCTAGAGTAATTGAAATGTTATGTCCATTTGCAGTAGCTTTGTGTAATTGGATAAGTACTTCTGTTGTTACTATTAGATCATCCTTTTGTTCTGGAGTTAATACATCTTCATGTTCCATTAGGATATCGTATTTCATTTGGTAGTATTCTAGTGCGTTTACTTGGATCATTTGGTTCTCCTTCTTTTGTTGGTATTGTGATTAGTTATTTTGTTTCTGCATAGACTCATACTTGCCCTCTGTCCATAAGCAATGATGCTTCTCAATGTAATTATCCAAGCTATTACAGAACTCACTTTTAATCCTATCATACTCAGATAAAACTGGTTGTTCTAGTTTACCTAAACCTACTGGTTGAACTGGTTGTTCTAATTGAACTGGTTGCTCTGGTTGTTGTATAGCATCCTGTACTGGCACTGCAAATTGACTTAGTATGTCATCTACATTAGTAAGATCAACTGATTGTGTTGGTATCAATTGGTTAGTTACTTGTTCGGTTATTTGGTTAGTTACTTTGTTGGTTTTGTTGTTTGCTCCTGATGCTAATAGTCCAGCTAGTATAAATACAGATACTAATCCAATTGCCCAAGCTAGTAAGATACCTGCTGCTATTTTTAGTACGCTTGTCATTATCATATCCTTTCGTTGTTAGTTACTATGACTGGGTTGTTGGTTAGATGCAAGTATTAGGGTTGTGGATAACTTCTTTTGTTGGTGTGTTGGGTTGTGGATAACCTGTGGATAACTTATTTTTTGTGTCCGATTTATACCTATTCTCATTTTCCTGAGGCGGGGATATGAGAGCTCAAATCCCCATCAATTTTTGGGTCAAATTGTCGACAATTTTTTATAGAAATAAGGCTCTGACCTGCGGTTTTGTCAAAAAATTGGTCTATGTAATCGTGTCAAATTCTCATTTTCCGAGAGTTTGCATATCTATATATGCAACTCGGGGAAAATGTGAATTGACCCTTACTAGACCCGACCTTATAAAAACAATCTTGAGATAAAAAAACTAGACCGAGCCATTGAGTAGAAGCTCGGTCTAGTCCCCGATGTTAGGTCGAGAAAGGATAAACAATACCGACCTGTTATATACTATATAGGCACAGTATAGAAATGCAAGTATCTCGATACACTTAATTAGATGTGACCAAAAGAAAGTCTTTACCATACGATCCAAGCAGAGCTGACAGTGGCGTGTTAGCTGGTGACCTATCTTATGACGATAAGTATTTTACTAATGAACCTGATGAGGATAGTGCAGCTCTGGTATTAGAGACACTTATAAAAGAGTTACCAGATAGACAGAGGTCTGCTATCGAGATGTGTGTATTAGCTAGGATAAGTTATGCGGAGGCAGGTCGTATGATGAAATGCTCTGATCAGACAATGAGGCGTGAAACATTTAGAGCTATTGCCAAGATTAAAAAAAGAATAGAGGCAACCCCCTGGTTGATAGCACTACTCGATAGATCATTCTTAGATATTGAAACAAGCAAAGGACAGGAACTACCTGAGATAAACAATGACAAATGAACTAACTAACTTACTAAACAAATATGGTTTACTACCAAGCAATACTTACAGCGTGGCTCGTCCTCGTTTATCAAAAGAAGAAAGACGTCAGCTATCAAAGATTAAAAAGTTATATCAAAAAGAATTAAGTGCAGCTAAGCAGATGAGAAGTGATGTCCTCAATCTTACTAGGAAGCTGGCTCGTCCTCGTATTATAGAGAAGTTACTGGAAGAAGGTCACACTGAAGCAGCTTACTTACTCACATTTAATGACGAGCAGTTAGCTTTACTGTTAGCTTATAGAGATGCAGTGCAGAGTCAAGCTGGCTCGTCCTCACAATCGCCCAATAAAAAGCGGTCAGCTATTAAAGCTGGCTCGTCCTCATTAGATCAGAAAGAAAGCACACCAAAGCCCAAGCAAAAGCAGGGCAAAAAGTTGAAAGCCTCACCTTGTTAACTTTGAAGCTCTCGCCTTTTTATTTTTTTATAATTTTTTTATGATTCTTTTTTATACACTTACCGCATAAATCGTCACCGCATTATTTAATCTCCTCCCAATCCCATATATCATTGCCATATTGATCGTAAACTGAGTCGTTACTTTCATCGAGAAAAGTTTCTTCACTGGTTAGCCTTTCGCTTGATAGATAACCTTCTGTCTCTAACTTTCTGCATATAAATCTTAACTTATCAGTTAAAGCCGCCGCTGTTGCCTCTGCTTCTTCCATGTCTGCATCTTCGTCAGTGTCTGCGACTACTTTAAAAGTGTATTCGTGGGTATAGTGTGAATCTAATTTTTTAACACTATAATAAAAACCCGACTTTAATTCTTCGCCTAGATCTTTGATCTGCTCAGCTGTAAGTGCGAAGCTGTCGAAAGATACTCCGTCACCTTGAGAGTAGCAAAGTGACCAATTTAACGGAGCATTATATAGAGAAGGGTAATCGGCTAATAAAACCTGCCGCATTTCTTCTTCTACAATATCACTGCCAAAGGTATCCCATATAGAATTAACCCATTTATTATAAGCTTTTTCATACGCTTTATAGTTTATTTCTTTTAACTCTGCAGCGGTATATGCTTTTATTTTAATTTCTTTCATTTTTTTATCCTTTCATTATTCAGCTAGTAACATCGGGTCACTAGCTTAGTGAGCGGCCGGGAGTTGAACCCGGCGAGAGTGCCGACCACTCCGCCCTGTTTTTAATTTAGAGCTCTCGCTGCTTTAATAGCTTCGTCCGCTGCCATTCCGTCACCGGTAAAACATTTAAACGCCTCGTACTCAGATAAACTTAAATTATATTTTAATAATAACTCATTAAAATTAATTTTTTCATCTTCATATTTTTTTAAATATTCTTTTATATTTTCGTCCGCTTTTTTTAACTCATAGCTCATGTGTTGAGCATCAGCTCCGGGCGTAATATTATTATAAGTAAATAACTCGGAGTTTTTAGTTATATCAGATATTAAAACATTTATCATTTTAGCGTCTGACTCGGTAAGTATATTACTTGAATATTTAGACGTATATTCTATATCAGAGACCCACTCTGACAAATATAATTTTTCATTATCTTTGTATAATTTAGACCTTGAAAGTATATATTTATTATTTATAAATAACCTACTGGACGAAGTTATCTCTCTTTTTCTTCCTTCGTAGTTAACTTTTTCCTCTATATTAAAAAACACGTCTAGAGTGCCTTCAATTTTTATTGCGTTGTTGTGAGCATTAGCTGGCTTGATATAATTAAACTTTAAACTGTAAGAATTACCTTTTAGCTCTTCGCTGTAACTTACTGTTTTATTTTTCACTTTAATTGTATTCATTTTTTTATCCTTTCATTATATATAAATTAACATCGGATTAATTTATATAATATAACTATACAAGCCAAAGAGTAAAAAACAAGTATTTAAAATAAAAAAACAATAAAATTGTTTATGCATAAATATGCAAAGCGGTGCATAATTATGCATAAATAAAAATTAGATCATGGACGGACTCACTAGCTCTGACAGCTGATAAAAATTAAAAATAAAAATTAGAAGAGTCTAAAGTTATCAAGTGACTATCTTCCCCGCATAAAGTAAAGCCGACTACTCTATCCCTTCCCTAATAGTCACCTAACACCACCACCGAAAGAAGAGAGAAAGCAGCTAAGCTGATAATTTACGCATAAAATAGGCGTATATCTGGTATATATTGGGCGATTAAAAAAGAGATGCCCCGATTCCCCCAGCCGACAAGTCACCGTATATATTACTGTTCGTCACTGAATTTTACCCAAAAACCATTTTAGGAAGTAGCACCAAGACACTTAAATAAAAGGAAAAGCAAACCAACAAAAGCAACTATGCAATTCCTCTAAAATAAGTCGCACAGGAAAGAATAGATGGAGGACTAAATGCCAAGAGAAAAAGGTCAAATCAACAATCAATACAAAGCTCTAATGAATGAATATGTTGAATGGTATCTACTAGACAAACACACCAAGATAGTAAATGACCTACCTGTCAATACAGCCAAGTGGGCAAAAGCCAAAGGCATCACAGATAGGACAGTTAGAAATTGGATGGCAAATGAAGAGTTCCTAGCTAAGATAGAGAACCGAAGAAAAGAGTTAGCACTAGCTTTACCAGGTGCAACAGCTGGAGCAATTACTCCAATTGCAGTATTAAAAGCTGGTAAGGATGATGAGAAGTCAGACTACGAAAAGATAAAAGCCAAGTTAGTAGAGAGAGCATTAGCAGGTGATAGAGTAAGTTCTGAAATTTACTTTAAGACCTATGGTAAGACTTATGTTGACGAAGAACAAGCTGCACGTAAAGCAGACTTCAGAGAGCAAGACATCTCACAACTCTACGCAAGAGTATTAGCAATGATACCAACTGAGGTTTTGAAAGAAGAGTTACAGAAACGAGAAGTTGTAGTTAATGAGTAGTCCTGCAATAGTTTCAGAGTTAGAAAGACTTTGGATTGAGTTAGAGTGGCGTAAGTGTGCAGAAGACCCATTTTACTTTATTAGCACTTATATCTGGATTGAGTCAGAGAGAGATGCTAGAGGTCGTGAGCCATTTGAACTATTTGATTATCAGTTAGATAGTTTAGAAGCTTATATGAAGAAACGATTTGTTGTTATTCTAAAAGCACGTCAGTTAGGTTTTACTACTCTTGCTATGGCTTATGCTCTATGGCAGTGTCTATTCAAGCCAAGAGCAAATATCCTATTGATCTCAAAATCCCAAGACAGTGCAGATAAGAACTTAGGTATGGCAAGGTTTATGTATTCGTTTCTACCAGATTGGTTAAAGACAAGAGGACCAGAGTTAGATGGAGATGCAGCTAAGCAAATGGTCTTCAAATACTACGATGGCACAATAAACCGATTGAAGTCATTTGCAGGTACGAAAACTGCAGGTGCTGGTGAAACTGCCTCATTGGTTATATTAGATGAGTTTGCTCTTATGGAAGACCCTGCATCTACCTATCGAACAATTAAACCAACTACTGATGCTGGTGGTCGTTTGATAATTATCTCAACTGCTCGTGGTGGTAATAATATGTTTGCTAAGATTTATAGAGATGCTAAACGTGGTAACAATGAGTTTCATGCTATCTTCCAACCATGGACTAGTAGTCGTCTTATTACACCAGAACAATATGAGATTAAGAAAAGAGAGTTTATTGCAGAACCATGGTTATTCTTTGCTGAGTATCCAAGTACAGATGAAGAAGCATTTAGAGAATCTGGTAGACCACGCTTTACTTGGTTACCTGATGAAGCTAGTCTTGATGAGTATTATGTTCATGGCAGTATTGTAGATACACCAACTGGTTATGAATTTGTAGCTGAGGATTATGGGCAGTTACATCTAGCTTATCCACCTGAAGCAATTGAGTGGCAGAGGCAATTTGTTATAGCTTGTGACCCTTCACTTGGAACTGGTAATGACTATTCAGCAGTTCATATCTTACAATTACATGAAGATGGCACACCAGAGATTATAGGTTACTATGCAAATAATACAATTGAACCAGCTGAACTAGCTACTGAATTAGATCTAATGGGTAGATACTTTGTTGGAGCAAATCAAATATCTGCATTACTTGTAATTGAAAATGCTGGTGGTGTTGGTATCTCATTGATAGATAAGTTAAGAAACCAATTACACTATCCAAACTTATATAGATATATCCCACCTGCTGTTGCTAAGAGAAAGAGAGCACCAGTATTTGGTTTCCCTACAACTAAAGCAACTAAACCACTTATCATAAATAGACTAGCTGAATACATAGTACCAATGTCAGATAATAGTTGCAGATTACTAAATGTCTATCCAAAGTTACGTGAAGAGTTATCAACTTATGTTAGACGAGAGAATGGCACAACAGCTGCTGATATTGGATGTCATGACGACTTGGTAATATCTTTGGCAATTGGTCTATATGTTCTATTAGAGGAAGTGCAACCTGTCGGTAATAATGTGATAAGTGAGAGAGTTAAAGAGGGTGAATTCCGACTTGACCTTACAGAATTATATCGGGAGGCTAATGTGATTCAGAAAATAGAGAATAAGTCTAATAGACGTTTCTGGGCTAACCATCGCAGAGCTGTAAGAAAGACACAGAGGAGAAATAATCGTGGCTTCTAAAATAAGACCCTATTCTTTAAGTGAGATACAAGATTTAATAAATGATGCAAAGGAGCGTTACAAGTGGAGACACTCTTGGTTTCGTTCGCTTGAAACACTTTATCGTACTGGCAAGTCGATGCCTCTTTCAGAATCTACGGTAACTGGAACTGTCTTTGAACGTATGCACCCTGCTGATTTTGAAACCATCAATATGGTTTTACCACATCTAAATATAATCTTAGCATCTGTGGTAGCAAGAGATCCTAAACCAATTGCTGTTCCTTATTCTGGTGGAGAAGATAGTGAGACTACTGCAAAGGTAGCTGAGGCAGTAGCAAGTTATTATTGGTTAAGAACAAATGCAACTTCTGTATTAAGAGATATGGCACAAGATATGGTTGTCTTAGGTAATGGTTTTTGTAAGATAGGTTGGAAGCATAGTGTAGTTGAAACACCAAGAACACAAGAGGATATTACCAAAGATCTCACAGGTGTTCTAAAATCTGAAGTTGTCCTAGCTGCTGAAGAAGGTAGAGATACTAATATACAAAATGTTGCAGACTTTGTATCTATCACAGATAAGAGAGTTGAAGCTGATGAACCTTATGTAGAGTATGTAAGTCCATACGATATTTTCTTTCCAGCTAATGCAAGAAGAATTGAAGAAACTCGTTGGGTAGCACAACGTATTGTTCTACCTATAGATGAAATAAAAGCTAATCCAGTTTTGAAAAATACCAAAGACCTAATCAAAGATGGTGTAATGGATATTAGAGAAAGAGATACTGGTCGTGGTGACCCATCAACAATTGAACCAATGATATATGAAACTGCAACTATCTATGAGTTCTATGATATGAGAACAAGAACATTAACAGTTACTCAATTAGGTTCAGAGAAACCATTATATCAAGGTGATATACCTTACTCACATAGACACGTTCCTTATGTTCACATGAGAAACTTCTCTGATGGTGGTCAAGAGATTTGGTCATTTGGTGATCTTGAAAACATTGCTTCATTACAAGAAAAACTAAATGAGACATTTACTGAACAAGTAGATAATATGAGAAGAGCTGGTAATAAGTATGTTACCATTCGTGGTTTATTTGATAGTGAATCAAGAGATAGACTTGAAAGTGATGAACCAGATGTAGTTGTTGAAATGGAATCTGTATCAGGTATAAATCCAAAAGATGCAATTACCGTATTACCAAGAGCTCCACTACCTGCAGATATTTACAATGCACAAAATAAATTTGAAGATGCAATGAGACAAGTTCTTGGTATAAATGATTTCCAAGCAGGTGGTCTTGGTGCTGATAGAATGTCTGCTTATGCCGCTGCTGTTGTTGATGGTGTAGCCACACTAAGAGCAAAAGATAAACAACAGAGTGTTGAGAAAGCAGCAGCAAATATATTTAATCAGATAATTAGATTATGTCAAGAGTTTATGTTAGAGAATAGAGCAGTAAGATTAGTTGGTGTCAATGGTGGTATATGGGCTGATATTGATACTAGCGTTTTATCTGGTGAGTTTGATATGAGAGTTGAGGGTGGTTCTTTATCTGCTATAAATCCTGCAACAAGACAAGCAAGAGCTATTGAAATGCTTGGCACAATTGTTCCTGTGTTAAATACTTTTGGTTATAATACTGAACCAGCATTAAGACATATAGTTAGAGATTTAGGTTATGACCCTGATGTCTTCTTAGTAAAAGCAGCACCAGCACCAGAGACTATGTTACCACCAGAAGCTGGTGCAGTAACTCCATCACCTGAAGAAATCATTACATTATTAGGACAACAGACAGGTCAATTACCACTAACACCTGAAGAGCAATTACTTGCTGGTCCTGCTGAGTTATCACCAGAAATTGCACCTAATGCAGGTCAAGCTGGACTAGTGTAATAAATCTGTCGGAACAAGACACATAATTAGGAGAGTAGGTATCTTTATCCTACTTTCATAGCCGAACAAGCAAACTCTAATCGTAAATTCGAAAAACGACCCTAGAGGCTATGACACTCGGACAGGAGAAAAAGAAAATGACAGAGCAAGACAATTTCGAAAACCTATTTGAAGCAGCGTTATTAGAGCTGAATAAAACAACAGCTGAACAGCCAACTAATGAACCTGAGCAAGTAGAACAAACTGAACCTACTAATGTTGCTGAAGTAGCAACTGAAGTCACTGGAGAGACGGAAGTAGGTGAAGAAGAAGTTGAGACCTCTGTTGACAGTGAAGTAACAACTGACACTAAACCTATCGCTGTAACTGAAAACGATACTATCGTTCTTCCTGATGGCACTACGGTGTCTGTCAAGGAGGCAACGCTACGTCAAGCAGATTATACTCGCAAGACACAAGCGTTGGCTGAGGAGAAACGACAAATTGAAGCAGATCGGACTGCAGCCCAGTCTGCTGTAGATTATGTTGAGAACCTCACAAAAGCGTGGCAATCTAATCAGGCGGAAGTAGTAAGTGGATTTATCAGCTCCACAGATGATCCAACCTTAATCCTTTCGCAGGTTATCGTAGAATTAGCTAAGGCTGAAAAATTAGACCCTAAGTTTTTGGAAACCTTTGGTATAACATCAGAGACCCAAGAGAAGTGGGCAACCGAAGCTAAAAGCCAAAATGAATTACAAAGTGTAAAAGCAAGACTTGAACGCTTTGAAAATGAAAAAGCTCGTGAATTGCAATCTCAAAAAGAGAAAGAGCAAGAAGAGCAATTGGTTAAAGAATATGATAATCAATGGAAGAATATTGTAATTACAAACAATATAAAACTTGATCCTCAAAAGGAACTTGATTTGAAAATTGAAGTATTACAATATGCTCTCAATTATGGAATCCCAAATCTTGATGCCGCATGGAAAGCATTACAGTTTGAGAAATCCAAAACAGCAACACCAGCAGTCAATAAAAATAAAGCTGCTGTTGATGCAAAGAAGTTAGCTACAAATGCTATCACATCTAAATCAGCAGGTAAATCGGTAGTAACTAATAAGCCAATATCGAATATCGAAGATGCAGTGTGGCAGACATTTAATGAACTAACTAACAAGTCGAATTAAAAACCTGTCCAAGAAAAGGAGATAAAACATGGCTCTAGGTCAAAATGACTTCAATGAGTTGTTATCCGCAACAATCCAAAAGATTGAGAAGCAACTCGTAGATAACGTGCTAACCGCACACCCAACACTAGACTTCCTAAAAGCAAACGTAAAGTCTGCAACAGGACCGTCTGTTATATTCCCAATCATTGCAGCTGATGATACTTCAACAGTATTCACAGACGCATCGGGAACATTCTCAACTGCTAAATCAAGCGACATCTTAGGTGTTGCTAAATATGATTGGGCTGAACCACTAGTATCAAAGGTTCGTGTTGAGTTCAAGCAATTAGAAATGAACAGCGGTCCAGAGGCTGTTGTATCATTAGCAAAGGCACACCTTGATGCTGCTGTTAAAGGACATGGCAAGAAGATTGCTACTGTTCTACACACCGCAGGATCAGCTGGTGCTGGAGCTTTCAATACGCTAGATGAAATTATTTCAAACAGCGATAAGCTAACTACAACCACTGCAAGAACTGTTGGTGGTATACGTGGTGGTATTTCTACTAAAACTATAACTAACGTAGCTCGTACTGGTTCAACCGCAACTATTACTGTTGGAGCAAACGATTTTATTGTTGGTGATAGCGTTGTAGTAGCTGGTTTAACTAACACAGCACTTAATGGCACTTATACCCTTACAGCTGTTTCTTCAACAACTGTTGAATACACAACTGCAACTTCAGGAACTATTTCCTCAACTGCAGATTCAGGTACTATGGTAGCTGCTGTAATTAAGGACTATTGGAAAGCAACTGAGAAATCACTTGCTAAGTCTGGTGGTTCTGCTGTTGATATCAGAGTAGCGTTTAGAACAATCTCTGATGACATCTATGTAGCTTCTGGTGAAAGACCAAATGCTATCATAGCTGGTCGTGATGTATTCTCTGAGTATGAGAATTCATTTGATAGCAAGATACAGTATAACAATGTATCAGGAACTGGTGAAACTCGTTTCCGTCAGATTGATTTTGATGGTATTCCTGTTCGTCTTGATCCAGATGCTCCAGTTGATACTGCATATTTTATTAACACAGATTACCTTGTAGCTCGCTACTTGGCATCTAACTTCATGAAGGCTATGCCAGCTCAACAGATTGTCGGTACTCTTGATACCGTAACTCCGTTAGCTACTGTTCTAACTTTTGGAACAAATAACCGCAGAGCTCATGGTAAGCTAGTACGTGTCTGATAAATAAAGGATATAGCCCTGATAGAGATATCGGGGCTATTTCTTTTTGTCGGTATATAAGCAATAAGTGTAGGAGGTTTACAAATTGAATTTATCACAAATAAGAAGTTATGTAAGATCTTTAACAGGTATTCCTTCTGCTGATATTATATCAAATGCTGATATTAACCAATTTATAAATGAATCGTATTTTGAGATATTAAGAGAAGCTGATTGGAACTTTCTAAGAGCATCAACTACACTAACTTTATCAAGTGGTGTTGCTAGTTATGCACTACCAGCAAATGTCAATGAAGGTCAAATAGCAAGTGTAACTGTATTATCTGATGATACCAATAGAAGACAATTAAGACCAAGAAATAGATATACAACTGATGATTCACCTGGACCATTAAATGTAGGTAAACCAATGGAGTATTCTGTTTATAATGGCAATATACAATTTTTCCCAACACCTGATAGTAATGAAGTTGTAACATTTAGATATTTTACTATACAACCTGAATTAAGTATTGATGCAGATGTTCCACAATTTGATTCTAAGTATCATTATATAATAGCTTATGGTGCAGCTATTAAAGTTTTATTCCGTGAAGGTGATGATACTGAGAGACGTAAGTTTTATACTGAACAATTTTATCGTGGTTTAGATCAAATGAAAATACAACTACTATCTGAAAGAGATAGATCTATATTTAGAATTGGTGGCAGAAGAAGAATATACGGCAGACGTGATCCGTTCTATGGAGTATAATTATGAAGAAAATAGATATCACAGATTTTAGTGGTGGAATAAATGTAAGATTTGCTCCTGAAGATTTCAAAGTTAATGAGAGCTTTGAATTAACAGGACTTATGATTACTAATGAGCAAACATTAAGATCACAACCACCATTACAAACAATATCAAATTATAATAGTGGTCAACCTCCTTTAGATTTTAGAGAGATTAGACCTTTAGTTAATCCTAATGGAACTCAATATATTATTGGTATTACAGAAAGTAATGAAGTATGGCATACCTTAGTACATTCTTCAGGTGATGCTGGTGATGTAGCTAAGGGATATAATTGGACAAGAGTATTTGCAGTAAATCCTGTTGGTTCTGCAAGTTTTACTGTTGCAAATAATGCACATATTATTTCTAATTTTTCATTTACTACTCCATATTCATTATATCCTGGACAACCTGCAATTCAAACAGTTCCTGCATTGTTAATTACCAATTCATATAACATTGGCACATCTGTTGATCAACCTTATGTTGTATTTGCATTACCAGGCGTAGTACCACAAGCATACCGTCTTTTAGATAATGCTGGTAATCCAGCTATATATCCTGGTTATTTACCAACTAATCCACAAAATGTTGTATCAACATATATGGCTAGTTTAGTATCTGTGACATGGTCTGCACCTAGCAATCCTGGTAGTTCTGCTATTACTAATTATTATATTTATGATAGAAATGGAACGCTAAAAGCTACTGTTCCTGCAAATCAATTTAGTGTTGGTTTTGCTGGTGTATCTGGTGATGAAGTTGGAGTACGAGTAAGAGCTGGTAACTCCTATGGTATTACACCATTTGATGTTGGTGGTGAGGTAAGAGTTCCTGCTACTGGTTATGTTCCAAGAGCTAATGTTGGAGTATTTTGGAATGGATATTTAGTTTTAGGTGATATTGAATACTATCGTGATGTTAGTGATATAAGTAAAAATATACCATTATCAAACTCCAATTCAACAAGAATTCGTAATGGTATATGGTTCTCTACTCCTGATAATCCTACACAATTTGATCCATTAGCTCAATTTGTTATAGGTCAACCTGACTCACAAATTACATCAATGATTGTTATACCTGCTGGATTACTTGTATTTACAAAAACAGTTGCATCAGAATCTGGCATATTTTTATTACGTGGAACTTCTCCTGGTGTTGTTACATCAGATGAATTGGTTTTGAATTTTACTCAAGAATTAGTAAGAGGTGGTTTAGGTACTCGTGCTTTTCCAAATGCTGATGTTTCTCACAATGTTGCAGCTGCATGGCCTGGAACAGGAACTGTGGTATTTTTAGATGAGAATGGTTTAGTATGGCAGACTGATGGACAAAATGTAAAACTTATATCAGAAAATATATTAAATGTTCAGTTACAACAAGTACAACCTTATGACAATATAACTACTTGGGATAAATATATATTTGTTGGTTTACAAAATAGATTATTTGTTGGGAGAGAATTTGGTGAAAGAATAGCATGGACTAATTTTATATTACCACCATCTACAAGAGCTGTACAAGCTTTACCACCTAATGGTCCTAAGTCAATGTTTGAAATAAATAATCAAATATATTTTATATGGAATGATGGAACAAATAGACGTGTGTGGCGTTATTTAATGACACCACAAATACAAAGCAATGCGTTCTTTGAATATGGTAAAATTGATTTAGAACTTACTGATTTAATACTAACAACTAGACCAGTAAGAGATACTGATATGCATGAAAAAACATTTTGGCATAGTGTTGGTCTTAGATTTAGACCTCAATTATTTACTCCATTTGGACCTACTCCGCCAAGTACTAAAACAAATAATTTTAAGATAAAAGAATATAAATGTGGTATAAGCCCTTTAACTACATTTGGTTTTACACCAACAGATACTGTTTTTTTTAATATATTTTCACCACCATTAGAATATCCATTTACTAATTCATCGACCTCAAGAGGTGAGAAAAAATTCAAAGCTCATGGACCAAGTCTTGAAGCACAAGCAAGATTTGTATTTCAAGGACATGTAGATATTGAAGGTGTAACTTTCTATGGTCATGGTAGAAAGCCAGTTAATCAATGAGTATTCTAAATTCATCTGCTGATAGTGTAAGATTATCTTATGATACTGTTGATAAAAAAATAACACTTAATAACCAAACTATCTCAGATCTCATAGGTTGTAAGACAGGTATTATAGATGAATACTCAGCATCTAAATTATCAGGCACT
>Ga0207939_1000349_pt1 | contig 14519 bp, 30 predicted proteins | sample LakMenEpi02Jun12_FD_150663 | JGI IMG/M metagenome (GOLD analysis project Ga0207939, IMG submission 150663) | Freshwater microbial communities from Lake Mendota, WI - 02JUN2012 deep hole epilimnion (SPAdes) | ecosystem: Environmental > Aquatic > Freshwater > Lentic | place: Lake Mendota, Madison... | reverse complement strand
TTGCGCGGGCGCGGCCTTCCTGACCTGGGCGACCTGACGCCGGGTCAACTGCAAGCGGGCATTGATAGCCTCAAGCAGAAGCTCGGGCCGGAAGGGGCGAAGCTGATCACGATCGGGGACATTCTCTCCGAGATTGGCCATCCTGCGGCGAGCATCTTCAAGAGCGGCGAGGAAAAGGCGGCTCGCACGTCTGGGGCGATGCTCCAGCCGGATTTCGCTAACCGCCTTGCTGCGAAGGAGCAGTTCTCAGGCCAGCAGTTGCAGCAGGTCATCCCAGAGGGTGCGACGCCGGCACGGGTGGACGTGGAACAGCTTGGCCGTTCGGTTGAGGCCGCGGCTCCCGGCATTGAGGAGTTCGGGGCGGCGACGCGAGCAGTTCCAGGCGCTCAACCCCCATCCTCGGCGGCGAATCTTGGCGAGCGAGTTGTCCAGACGCTGCGTGACGCAGAGCGCGCTGGCCAGGAGGCAATCCAGAAGGTCTACCAGCGACTGTCTGGCACGGTTGGCGACGTTGGCGAACTGCCGACTGCGACCGAGAAGGCGATCACAGAACTGGGCGAGGACTTTCGCACGCGGATCTTCCCGGCCCTTTCTGATGACCAGAAGAAACTGGTCACAGATGCGACACGCACGTTGTATCGGGAGACGCCGGGAACGCCAGGCGGGTTCGGCCCTGACGATGAGGTGTTCATCCCTGCTGCTGAAGGTGGTCGAGAGCTTAAGGAGATCTCCTTCCTTCAGTACCAGAAGGCCATCTCTGACATCCGGCGGGCCATTCGCCTCGGATACAAGGGCGAGTGGAGCGGCGAGCTTGGCCAGCTCGACACGCTGGAGCGGGCGCTGATCGCAGACCGCGACCGACTGCTCATGAAGACGATGGGGCCTGATGCGGTCAAGGAACTGAACGACGCTGACGCGGGCTGGGCGGCGCTGAAGAACACGTTCCGCCGCGCCAAGTTGGCCGAAGCGTTCAAGGTCAGCCCCAAACTGGCGCGTTCGGAAACCTCTGAGGAGTTCCTAGGCGACCTGTCGATGGACTTCGATACGGCCCAGGCGGTGAAGCCGTATTTGCAGGGCCGGGAGTTGGCAGAAGTCCGCGGCATGCTCATGCTGCAACTGTCTGAGCTTGGCGTTGCCTACGGGCGTGGCCGAGAGATCCGGCAGGGCGTGTTGGAGCGGGCGATCAATGCGTCGGATTCTCCGATCGGAGTGTTCTTCAACCAGGCAGAGCGCAAGGGCCTGACCAGCGGGGCAAAGCTCCAGGAGATCCGCAAGGCCATCGGTGTTGCCGATCGCCAGGACTTCGGCTCATGGTTCGATAGCTTTTACAGCGCCAAGAACATCGGACAGGCTGATGCCTTGTATCGTCGTCTTGCGTCCAACCCTGCGAATGCCCCTGTTGCCGATGCGATCCGCTCGATGGTTCGGCAGCGTGTCTACGACGATCTCAGCACGAAGGGGTCGCAGAACGTCGCAAAAGTTCTGGACGTGGACAAGTTTGAATCCCTCGTTCGCGATCCCCGGCAACTGCAATGGCTCGAGCGGTCTCTCGGCCCTGATTTCGCCGCGCGGCTTGGGATGGTGAGCGAGGCGACGAGGGCGTTGTTCCCCGCCGGCCAGCGGGTCAACCTCGGCGCAGAGACGAAAGCCGCAAGCGTCACGATGGAAGCGATCCGCCGCGGCAGTCGCGCGGTTGTCGGCGTTCTCAGCCCGAAGGCCAGGGCGCTGACCTATGCCCTCAATGTCGCCAACGCAGACATGAAGCAGCGGATTGCCCGTGCGGTTCTCGACCCCGAGTATTTCACGCGGCTGATGCGCCAGTCCCGCAGCACGGCTGGTGGCCGGGTGACGGCGACAACCTTGGGCGCTGCGCTCAATGAGAATGAGTTTGGCGATACGAACGTCTGGTGGTCTGATCTACCGGGCAAGTGGTCTGAAAATGTCTCTCGGATGATGCCTCAGTAAGGAGATTGCGATGAAAAAGATGAAAGGCCCGGCCAAGGTCGAGAAGGTAATGGGCGAATACAAGCGTGGCGCCCTGCATTCCGGCAAGGGCGGTCCCGTGGTGAAGAAGCGGGGCCAGGCGATCGCCATTGCCCTGTCGGAAGCCGGTATGACCAAGAAGCGGAGGAAGTGATGCCCAGCCATTACGGTCACGAAAAGAGCGAGTCCAAGGCCGAGAAGAGCCGCGAGTATGGCGGCAAGAAGGCCATGGGGTCGTGCAAGGTTGATTGCCAGTACCCGACTGGCGTGACGCCTTCGGCCAAGGTAAGCATGTCGGCGCAGAAGACGAACCCTGCGCGGAGAAACCGCAACTACCGGTGACATCATGCCCGCTCTGAGCAAATCGACGCTGAAGGCGACGTGGGTTTCTTTCTTCCAGCCTACGTCTGCCGACTTCTCAAACCTCATCGACTCCTGGACGGACTACAATCCCTCGCTGGAAGTGCTGGGGGCGTCGGTTTCCGGCGGCTCGACGGGGGTTCCCAACTTCACAGGGCCGTCAGCGGTCAGCTTTGTCGCTGTAGGGGCGACGGGGTCTGCGCTGCTGCCAACTGGGACTGCGGCATCTGCCCGTTCCGTCCTGGAGTTGGGAACCCTCGCCACACAGAACACGGTCTCGGCGGCGAACATCGATGCGGCGTCGGTGTCTGCGGCGGCGATCGTGGACAACTCGATCACCCTGGCGAAGCTCGCGCGGGTGGGGACGAGCGGTCAGGTTCTGGTGTCGAACGGCACGGGTGCAGATGCTGCGTTTGCCTGGACCGGGCTGACCCAGCCGCCGGTTCTGTCCACGCTGGCGACGGTCACGGCGATCACCGCGGCTATGCCCTACGACGACACGCCGCCGCTTTCGAGCGAGGGCAACGAGATCCTGACGGCGACGATCACGCCGCGCTCTGCCACGACGACGCTTGAGATCGAGGCGATCATCTACTGTGCATCGACCGCTGGGAACATCGCCATGGGCCTGTTCCAGGACGCGACGGTGACGGCTCGGGCGGCGGCGGGGACGAGCAACACGAATCGCGCGAACGCCATGGGAAACATCGTGCTGCGGCATAGGATGACATCCGGCACGACATCCCCGACGACGTTTCGGATACGTGCCGGCGCGGCGTCTGGCACGCTGACAATCAACGGCGAGTCGAGTGCGCGCTTGTTTGGCGGTGTGCTTGAATCGAGCCTCAAGGTGACGGAGATCGCATGACCGCCCTGTCCAAAGCGACGCTGAAGAACATCTGGCGCGCGGGGTTCCAGCCGAAGGCGTCGGACTTTGCCAACCTGATCGACTCCTGGACCGACTATAACCAGTCGCTTGAGAACCTGTCACAGTCGGTGTCTGCCGGCACGACGGGCGTGGCGTTGTTTGAGCCTGGGTCTGTCGTGACGTTCGTGGCGGCTTCTGCGGCTGCTATCGCTGGCGTGCCACTATATTCAGGGATCTTTAGCGCCGCTCAAACGGCCCCAGTTGGGGCCAATATGGTATATGCGCAAACCAGCGCTGCCGGAGGTCCAATTTTCAATCTCTTGGCCGTTGGGGGGGCAGGGTCAAACCTTGCAATAACCAACACCAATTTAACGACATACCAGGGGTCTGCGGGCGTCACTTTTGGCAATTTTTTAAATGCGCGACTTTACAGCGGAACGCCCTCGTCTCAATTGCCAGTACCGGCCAACAGAACTGTGTATTCATTCCTGGCCTATGCCTATGGAGACTCCCAATTATTGCCGGGGGCTGGCTACAGGGCGCGCACAATAGCAGCCACATCAGCCGTTCCAAACATTGAGCTTCAGTTCTTCGTTGGAGATTCCGTTAATAACTTTTCTTCTGGCGATCAGCAGCTTCGGGTTCGCCGCGGGGCGATCAACTTCCAGCCCAAATCCGCCGCTCCTGCCTCCCCCGCAGAGGGCGACGTGTACTACGACAGCGTGCTGCAAAAGCTGCGCTGCTACAACGGCACGATCTGGAACGACCTTTTCTGAGGACGCCATGCCCGAAGTTGACCGTGACCTTGGTCGCCTGGAAGGGCGGCTAGACGAGTTCATAGAGGCCAGGGTGGCGCGCGACAAGCGCACCGACGAGCGGTTCGACCGCCTGGAAGCCAAGGTGCAAAGCCTTCTCGACGCCGCCAACATGGGCAAGGGCGCGTGGTGGGTCAGCGTCAAGATCGGCGGAATGATCATGACCGTCATGGCCGCTCTGGCCTACCTCGTAGACAAGATCCGGTGGCATTGATGCTGGCAGCAATCCTCCCCGTCCTCGGCCCGATCCTCGGCCAGGTGGCTAAATCGGTCTTCCCGAATGCGGAGGACGAGATCCGGCGGCTTGAGATCCAAGCGCGCTTGCAGGAGGCCCTGATCGCCAATCAGGCGCAGATCGAGGCTGCGGCGACGCAGGTCATCCAGGCTGAAATTGCCGGCGAGTCCTGGCTGCAAAAGAACTGGCGACCGATCACGATGTTGGTCTTCCTGGCGCTGATCGTCGGCAAATGGCTGGCGTGGACTGCGCCAGGCATCAGCGAAGCCCTGGAGCTGCGACTGCTGGGGCTGATCGAGATCGGCCTCGGTGGATACGTGATTGGCCGATCGGTCGAGAAGGTAGCCCCAGCGATTGCACAGGCGCTCAGTAAGACCAAATGACCCGCAGGGTGTCGCGGGTATCTACGTGGATGAACCGCTTGTCGTGCGGGCCGGTCTGAGCAATGCCGATTCCGCGGAACCCGCAAGCGATGGCCCTGGCGACGACCTCGTAGGCGTCCTCGCCAGAACAGAGGATGTCAGCCGCTTTCCCCTTTGCATGCCATCCAGGGGCCGGTTTCGAGGCCTCTGAGGGGTGGGAATGATGCCGGTAGGCCGAAGATAGCCTGACCGGCCTTCCCAGCATCTCCCGCAAGTTGTCGAGGCGCGCGAGGAAGTCTGGGTCCATTTTGCAGTACCCGGTGCGCGAGCATTCAAGCTCCCGTCGCGAGAAGTAGCGGCTCATTTTAGCATCCATACCCTTAGTCCTCCTTCCTGTCGCTCGACGTGAAACTCATGGCCCTTGCGCCTCATGCGCCTGAGAGCAAACCATAGCCGCGGCCGCGAGGTCCCGGTTACGAGGAAAGATTGTCCCGGCCGGAGCAAAGGCCACGCGCAGAAAACGCGACCCTTGCCCCGCGGGATGATCTTAGACTGCCGCGGCTCTTTCGAGCTTGCCGGCGGCGTTGAGAGCGGTCGTTTGGACGACATCGTCGGCGCTCATCTTGGCAATCAGTCGCAGCGTGGCCGTAGCATACGCGACCGGGTGCGATTTGGCCACCACATCCCAGGCGTCCTTCGGCTCCACAGTCGGAACCGGCGCGACGATCTTGCGCGGACGCCCCCGCTTCTTCTTCTCCTTGACCGGCTCCGTGACTTCGGTCCGGTTCTCAATTGCAAAGTCGCTCATATCTTGCCCCTTTTGTTGGCTGACATTGTCTGCCAGGCGTCGATCACTCGTTCGCGCCAGGCTCGTTCGTGCCGCAGCTTCTCTGCTGCGATGAAGGTCTGCCGCTTCTCCTCCAGGGCTTGCCTGTACCTGTCGCTGGCATAGGCTTCGGCCTCTCGGTCTGCGGCGCGTGGGAGTTCTGACTTCAGGTATTCATGCGCGTACACCGTTTTCAAGAGTTCCGCTGCGTAGTCGGCGTCGGCGCGGGCGATCGCAGCTTTGTCGCCCAGCCGTTCCAGAGCGTCGAGGTGGCGCTCCACATCCTCCTCGCTGATCATCAGAAGGGAACGTCGTCATCGAGTTCGCTTGCCGCAGGGCTATTGGTCCTGGACGGGGCCTCGTCCCGCTGCTTCGGCTCCATCAGGGCAATCTGCACCTTCCCCTCTTTCGAGGCGACCGGGACGTAGTCAAGGTAGAGCGTGTAGCCCGTCCCCTTCTTGCTCCGGAACGCGGTGCCAATCCTTGTCCAGTAGGTCTTCCCGTTGCGGCCTTCCTGGCCGTGCAGGGCATCAAGCCTGTCCATTGTCTTTCCTTTCCATGCGCCGCTTGAGCATCGTTGCCCCAGCCGAATCGAGGATGCTGATCGTCTCGTCCGACCAGTTCATCACGACGACCTTGATATCTTCGTCCGTGAGGTTGGCGTCTGCGTGTCGGTTGAGGAAGGCAACCAGCATCTGAGTCAGATCCTCCCTGATGTGGTTCTCCCGCTCAACCAGGGCTTCCTTCATGCGGTCGATCTCGTCCAACGCCGCTTGCACGGCGCGCAGGCAGAGCCGATCAACGACTGGGAGGTTGGTGGCATCGTACTTCGTCCGCATGGTCGCGGCGATGCTTTCAACCATGTCGAGGCTCTCCTTCACGGCTGCACCTCCAGTTCCGCCAGGCGATCGTCCTTGGCCTTCATGATGGCGGCGTAGCCCTCCTCGCTCGCCTTCTTGATCTCCAGGAGGATGACCTTCTCCCTGAGCAGGATCTCCGCGATATCAGTTGCAAGGGCTGCGTCGAGGATGGCCGTGCGGATGCGCTTGAACTCGTCCCGCACAGAAGGCTTTGCGGGCGCTGCCGGCGGGCGATCCTTGACGGTCTGGACCGTGTTGCCATCGGCAGCGTTCGCGTCGTCATCCTCCTCGGCAGCGAGACCGAAGAAGCTCGCCACCTGATACCGGCGGGCGAAGGTGATCACGCTGCCCATCTCCTGCATCTTGGCAACGCGCGCCTGGTCGAGCGGCATGCAGGTCGAGATCATGCCCCCCGCCGAGTGCATGAGCCGCAGACACATGACCATGCCCTCTGGGCTGCGCTCCAGCGTCTGCGTCATCGACAACCCATTGTCAGACAGCGGTTTGCGGATGCCGTCGAGGATCGCATCCAACGTGGCATAAGCGAACTTGTACGCACCCCGATCGCTCTTGACGGAGACCTCCCGGTTCTTGGTCGGGTTCGACATGCTGCCCTGGGCCTTGGCGAGGGCGGCGTAGAGTGCTGCTTCGGGGTTCATCACGCGCTCTCCTTGATGGTGGCCGCGCCACGCTTGTTGCGGGTGAGGCTGATGCCGTGACCGGTCGCCGCTTTCACGTCAGCGCCAACCAGGGCCTTGATGCCGGAAGCGGCGGTGTCGAACGCCTTGGCCGCGGCCTTGTTCGCCAGCCAATCGGCAGCGCAACTGGCCCATTCGTTGTTCCCGGTCATGCTGACCACACGGAACGGCTCGGGAGGGGCCACGTTGGGCGGCGCGTCGGACGGCGGGATGCGGTAGGTGACGCACTCCCAGAAGTCCGCCTCAACCTCCATCAACTTCGCCGCATACTCGTCGTTGAACTCGATCTCGGCGTAGTCGTACTCGTTGCCAGAGATGACCGACAGGAACGCCTTGCGACGCCCGGTGACGATCATGCTGTGGTGCAACTGAGGCTGATACTTGGCGATCGTGTCGGCCATCGAGAAGCGCGCGTTGACGTGCTTGGCCTCGACAATCGCGTCCTCCAGCAGACCGTCAGGCGTGCATGCCATCCAGCCGTTAGCGTGGACGATGCGCTCCTGCTGGCCGGTCAGGGTCCAACCGGTCTTGATTGAAAACCAGGCGAGGTTGAACGGCTCGGTGAACGTGCCGAGTTGGACCGGGAACACGTCGTCCAAGCTTTCCGGCGCCGCCGCTCCGGTCTTAACCTTCCACAGGTCGAGGCGCTGCTGCGCGGTCCCACCCATGATGATATTTGCGTCGGACGCGCCCAGATATTTGCGACGCTCCTCATGCCACTCAGAAGTTTTCGGCGTATTCATCAGCTTTATCCTCCACGGTTAGCTGTGAGGATTGCTCTGTATCATCATTTCCGTCGGCTTGTACACGGGAAAATGTCGGCAAGCGTGAAAAAGCTGGGCCGGCGACGCACCTCCTGCGCGTCAACAGGCGATCTCGCGCAGAAAGCCAATGGCGCTTGTCGATCGGCAGGTACGATGGCGCGGTATTCCCTTTGAAGATATCCGCGATTGCCGCGTCCCAGGCCCGGTATGCGATCCCGTCAACGCCAGGCGTCAGGCAGGACCAGAACTCCTGCTCGGTGGCGTCGAGCCTCCGCGCCGCTTCTTCGATGCGATGCTGGTGATGCTCCCGCGTGCGCTCGATGATGCGGTTGCGAAGGGCGTGGGCGGTCTTGTTCTTGATCATCCACGCTGCCGCCGCAGGATCAACTGCCGTCTCCTGCTCTGGCTCCTGCATGGCGTCTGGCTCGTCCAGCCACCGCTGCTGGTTCAGCCAGGTGCCGCCGTGGGCGATGAATTGCGGATCGGTCCCACGCTTCGCCGCGGCATAGCGTTTTGCGCCCTCCACGATGACGCTGGGCGCGATCTTCATGCGCTTGGTGACCTTCTCCCATGATTTCTCGGCTGCGCCTCGCCCGACCCTGCGCGGGTACACGGCCCAAAAGTCCGCGAATGTTGGCTCTGCGGTCATCCGCTTGCTCCCCAAGACCACTCTGTTGGCCCATAAAACCGTGGCGGGCTTTGCAGCGGATCATCTCCGCACATGGCCACGATCTCCAAGCTGCCGTATGCGTCTGCGAAGTCGGCCCCCTTGCGGATCATGCGCCAGGCTGTGAAATGCCCGCGCAGTCCAGGAACCTCTGCGATCAGATCTCCGATGTGGTGCGGGTTGAAGCGCCGCTTGTCATCGAAGGATCGCTTCTTGGCAGAAAAGTCCCTGCTCCTGACCTTTGTAAGCCTCATTGATTCCTCCATCAGTTCTCTGGCGTGTCAAACAAACTGCCGGTCTTCACCGGACGCTTGGCACGCACTCTGGGCGGACAGTTATGCCCATCCCAGCATTGGGCCATTACGCCGGCCAATCGCCCGGTCTCGTTGTGGTGCCGCGCGATGTCGGTGCTATCCACAGACGCGAAAGGATACCCGCTTTTCGCCATCCGCATCCCCCGCAGCATGTGGAGCCACGTGGGGGACGGTCCTCCGTTGCACAACTGGGTGAACACGTCATCCATTCGTATCCGCCATTTTTCATCGCCGACTGTGGCGTATTCTCCGGACGATCCAATGCAAACCCTGTCAAAGCGGTCGCAGAGCCGTAGCAAGCGGGGGATCGATTCATGCACATGCCATACCGGAGCGCCCGCTCGCGGCCCATGCGGCCATTGCCTGATGAGTTCGTCGTTCTCCTCCTCTGTGCCTTCGATCACGTCAGGGATGACTGCCCAGGTCGTGCGATACTCCAGCCACCGCTCGCACCAGGCGTAGTACCCTGTCCAGTCCGTCCCCTTGCCCGATCGCCACGCCGAAAATGCTCCGTTGTCGAGCATGACGCTTTGGCCAATTTCGTGGCACACCTCAACCTGCCGCGGGTCTGCGAAACTGACGCAGAAGTTGCGCCCAGCAAGCTGATAGATGACGTGATGGGGTGTGATGGGCGTCCCGTGGTAGTGAACCGTCACACCCGCCTCCACAGGAAGTATGCCACGACAACCGCGCCAGCCATTTTCGCGACCAACATGATCGTGAGGGTGACCGGGTTGATTGCGGCTAGGCCGAATGCGATGCCTGAGAACAATACGGTGTCCACGGGGACGCTGGCCGCGCTTGATAGCAGGATGCGCTTTCCGAGAGGCGCATTTGTCCAGCGGAAGATGGCGTAGTCGATCATCTCAGACGCAAGGAACGCTATTGCGCTAGCAGTTGCAATTCGTGGGTCGCTCGTCAGGTAACTCAGCCCCATCCCAATGGCTATCGGCACGAAAATGGCCCTATCTCCGATCTCGCGGTGAGCGAGGTCGCGCAGCACCAGCCATAGCCCGACGATGATAGATAGGGGATGCCAGACATAGCTTGTCCCCGGCACCGGCAGGACGCCGATGTATCCAAACAGCCAATTCGTGAGCGGCATCGCCGCGATGTACACGACGGTCCACTTGATTTGCGCGAGCTTGCTCATCGATATCCGCTCCTTTGTCTTGCCTCAATTTCGAGGGGGTGATTTTCATAGCCATGAAGGAAAAGCCACCACAGATACCGCGCCGAGAACCCCCACGGGCCGTATCGCTCGATCTGCTCCAGGTGGACCTCTTCATGCGCGACGAGCCCGTGGTCCGGTGGCCACGTCGCGTAATACGCGATGCGCCAGGGCATCGTGATCGCCGCGTAGCCGGTGGCGCGCAGCCACCAGCGGATCGGCAGCGGGGCGGGGCGGTGGGTCATGGCTTGGCCTCCAGCGCGGCGCGCAGATTCTCCTCCCAATACTCCCAGCCCTTTCCGGCCGGGTCATAGGTATCGGAATCCTCGTAGTCGATGAGTGCCTGTGCTGCTGCGCGTATGGTCTCCAGCACCTCGACGCGGGCGCGCAGCCGCTCGGCCTCCTGACAGGAAACGGTCCCGCGCACGCAGTTGACGGTGAGCGCGCCGGGTTGCGCCAGGACGACGCTCGACTCGACCAGAGCGCGGAGACGAATGATTTCGTCGGCGGCACGATCGACTATAGATCTGTCGATCTGCCACTCCTCTGCGTATTCGCGCAAACGCTCCACGATGTCGCTCATAGCTTGGCCTCCTCCTGCCTGAAATCGCAAGCCGCCTCCATCTCCGCTCTCATCCTCGCGTTGATGGCCTCGACGCGCGCGCAACGCTCGGCGAAATCGAGGGCGGCGACGCTTAATTGATCGCTCACATCGCGCAGCACCTCGACGCGGGCGCGCAGCCGCTCGATCTCGGCGGCGGCGTCGTGGTGAAGCGCGATGTGACACCACCCCGTTGTGACCTCTGATGGAGCGCGCAGACGCTTGACGATATCGTCGCTCATGGCTCATCTCCCGCATCTGGCCCACAGTCATCAGCCTCAGACTTTCTCTCTACGATCTTCAAGATGTTAAGGAGATGTCCGGTTGTCAGGGGAATCGACCCATTTCGTTTTACCGATTCCTGCATCACCTCGATTAGACGCTCTAAGTCGCTCATGGCTTGGCCTCCAGTGCGGCGCGGGCGCGGTCTCTAGCGGACAATCGGGTGGGTGGATAGTCGAGACGCCCGATGAATCTCATTTCGCGTTCCAAGTGTTCGACACGGGCGCGGAGGCGCTCGATCTCGGCGGCGGCTTCGCCGAACAAACCGACACGTCCAAAGTCCGTCATAAGATCTGGCGGGACGCGCAGTTTCTTTACGATATCTCCGCTCATGGCTTGGCCTCCTCGATGACGATGCCGACGCGCCGCATCTGTGCCAGCCTCGCGCGCCAGATCTTGCGCTGCTGCTCTTCTCGCTCCTCTTGTTGAGGGAACGATATGCCCGCCCGCTTTGCCAGAGGGTCGTTCAAGATCAAGTCAATCAGGCGCTGATCGAGCGCAGGGTCTGATTGGCAGTCCTCGTAAAGAACGACGGGAAAAATCGCGACCACCTCGCCCTCGTCGGAGGCGTAGACGATTTCGTAATCGCCGCGCGCTAATCCCTGTAGCAGCTTGCGATGATTGCGCGTGCGCCTCTCAAGCTCGGAGCGCAAATCCCCGATTTCCTCGCACATGCGGGCGCGGAGCATCATCTCCGAGACCATTCCGGTCTGGTGGTCGGGATGCTCCATGGCGCGTTCGTGCCACGTTTTGATTTCGGTCATCGTCCATCCTCCTTCTCCACAAGGGCAAGCCCAGCCTCATCCGCGGCGTGCATCCACCGCCAAGCCAGACCCAGCCACACCTCACGCTCGGCGGGCCTCAGTTCCTTCCAGGAGCGGCCCCCATGCTCTCGACAGTTATTGGCGACCATCGCAGCCGCCAGCCTCTCAGCACTCATTTCAGAACCTCCGGATCAATGATCACCCCATGACCAGCCGCCAGCTTCAGCGCCTGGAGATGTCTGCGCGCCGGCAACTTGCCTCGCGCCAGCCAATTGTGGACCGCCTGTGGCGTCACGCCGAAAGCGCGAGCCGTCTCGGCTCCGCCGCCCAGCATCAAGATGAGTTCACGCAGCGTTGTCATTCGGCCAGCCCCAGGGCAACCAGCGCGCCGGCTATAATGATTGCGATCCACACGAAAATACGCACGGCATCAATCTTTCGCATTGTCTCCTCCGTCAACGGTAGGTTTAGTGTGCATCGGTTCAGGCATCCAGTCAACCTCTGGCGTCCATCGGCACTCGGCGGCGATGACGACGTGGTTTTTCGGGGTGCGAATCTTATGCTCGGCAATGGCGTATCGGCACGCGGCCTGGGTATCGAACCATTGGTTGAAGCCGAAGCAGGGGCGCCCCAGGGCGAGGGGCGCGCAGAAGACGATCGCGAGCTTAATCATGCGATGGCCCTCAGGGTTGCTGGCTGCGGAGGCGTTCGTTCTCTGCTTTCAGCCGCTCAATCTCGGCCTTCAACGCCTTCATGTCCTGGATCTGCTTTGGGAGAGGTTCTCCCGCCCGTATACGCCGGAAGTCGGCAGCGTCAACGAGCCAGCGTCCGAGAATCTTGCGGGCAGGCAGCGCGCCTCGCTTGATGGCGAGATACACAGATCCATGCTCCATGTGCAGCTCGCGAGCTATATCGCTGATGGTGTACGGGGCGTTTTCGTCGCGGTCTCGGTCAAACTCCATCGGTTCCTCCGGTTGCAACTGGTTTCAATCTATTTGCAATCAAGTCGTTGGTTGCAATCAGGACTTGCGCCAATCGATCTCGTCGCTGTTGCCTTTGCCAAGGTTGCACGCCGCGCACAGCACTTGCAGGTTGTCGATCGACAACTCTAGGTGCGGGAACCGAGATCTTGGCTTGATGTGATCGACGTGCATTTTGACCGCTCCCCCAGGTGTCGCGCCGCAAACAGCGCATTGCCGGCCATACTTCTTGAGCGCCATGTACCGGACTTGAAGCCATTCAGGGCTATCGTAGAAACCCTTTGGCTTGACCTTCTTTGGCTTCTTCCCCCGAAACTGATTGCGAAGTGATCGGCTTGGATCTGCGTAGTCAGCTATCGCCGCCCAGTCGACCCAGAGCGGATTCATCTTCACCACCGAGTCAGGCAGGTTCCACCGCTTCTTGCAGACCTCCGCGAGCAACCTCTGATCCTTCGCAAACCGGCCGGCGATCTCTTGATCGTATCCCGCCCTCTCCAGACTGGTGATGATCCGATAACGGCTCTCGACCAGCCTGCCCTTCAGCCTCTTCATCTTCCTAAACCCTCTATTCGGTTGGTGAGCGGACGCAGTTAGCCTCTTGTCTTGAAGAGGCTTCTGCTTATTCGGTCGGAGCCGCATCAGCAGATCGAAACGGGAACTCACTTTTCATGAGCGGGCAGGTTGGCGGTACTCCCTTTGCTCCCCGTAGCCTTGTCTTTCGACACCAGCGGGCGACCACGCAACCTCTCGATAAGCTGCATGGTTCGTCGGATCTCAATCCATCACTTCCCCGGCAGACCCTCTCGGGCGGCACAGGGTGATCCCGCATTCCTGCTGTTTGACCCAAAGGCGCAGAGCGGAGCCGGCGGACGGCCATCCTTGCAGGGCTAAGGACACGGGTGTAGAACACCGCATGACCAAGCCCTGTCAGGCTATGGTCCACGACGTTGGAGGCTGGATACCTCGCATCGTCAGGGAGCCGGGGGTTGCTCGCCCCCGGCACCCACACACCAGCACTATTCGCCGGCTGAGTCAACATCCCCTCTGCCTCGGCATCGATCGCACCGCTCCCACCGGACGATCCATCGCTCCGACGTGGAGCCAGACGGCCGCGGGCAGGACTCGATGTGTCGCACCATGCCGTCACCCTCGCAGGTGGGGCATACCGAGTGCCTGGACAGCGGGGCGGGCGCGGGCGGCTCGTTTGAGTTCATCGTACTCCTCCAGGGTTCCCGCACGCTTGGCCAGTTGGACCGCCGAGTTGTGTCTGGCGCGGCCCAGGTAGGCGGCGATCGTCGTTGTGGACCAGGTGCGGATGCAATCGTATAGCAGCCCAGCGGCAGCGGCGCGGGCGCGGCGAAGGTTACCGTCTCGACGCATGCCCAGGAGGTCATCCAAGCGCACGTCGTAGTGCGCCTGGACAACGTCGAGGATTGCGTCTGCGGCCTGTTGTTCAGGCGACCGCACGGTCAGCCTCACGGGCGCGGGCGATCGCATCCCGGCGGTTCGCAACCTCGGTGAGCAACAGGTTGGCGATCGCTTCCATGTCGGCGGACTCGATCGACAGGTCGAGGTCACCGATCTTCAGGTGACCGTAGGTCGCGTGGTATTCGGCCGCGCCGGGCCGCACCGCTTCCTTGGGCGTCCAGCTCCAGGTGACGCGCGGCTCGCCATAGTAGCGGCCGTGAGCGTGAACGCGGATCTGTTTCTCGGTCATCGTAGGTTCCTCCTTTGGGGCCAGGCCAATCCTGACGCACCCTGCTGCCGCCCGCGGACGAGCGGTAGCCGGCTGCGTCAGACCGGGTCGGGATAGTCGCCCTGGCCCGAGTAGCAGCCGCGGTCGCGCCATTGTTCGGCCTCGCGATCTTCCATCTCCCATTGAATATCCGACGCGCGCGACAATTCGGCGCTGGTCGGGTTGTAGGGCGCTTCGGACGCGCTGCAATGCCGCTCCCAGAGGAAGGCGATC
>Ga0207939_1000345_pt1 | contig 14611 bp, 12 predicted proteins | sample LakMenEpi02Jun12_FD_150663 | JGI IMG/M metagenome (GOLD analysis project Ga0207939, IMG submission 150663) | Freshwater microbial communities from Lake Mendota, WI - 02JUN2012 deep hole epilimnion (SPAdes) | ecosystem: Environmental > Aquatic > Freshwater > Lentic | place: Lake Mendota, Madison... | reverse complement strand
TAGATAACGCCAATTACGCCACCGGTATATATCCACCAAGGACCGCTTGGTAATGGAGAAAGTTGATTCCTACCCAGAATCATCCCAATGATTATCAAAATCAATAGGAATGCGGTACCAGTCATAAAGTTTAAAAGTGAGGTAGTAAAACTCTGTTGTGAATGTTCGTTGATTTGGCCGTTTAGTGCGCGTTGCACACCTACAACAGCCCCGGCAATACCACCAGCGGTCACTGCAAGCATTGATAAATCATTGGCATCGATGCGATCCCACACCGAAACAAGAACAGCTAGAACGGTCAAAAAGGCCGCTAACACGCGTCGTGGGGAAATCAGTTTTTTGCCGCCACCAGTTAAACCAATGCGATCAACAATCAGTGACATTGCAGTTTGTCCTGCGATGGATGCAACTGAATAAATAGCGACACCAATTAGCGGAACGATCTGGGTTTGAATTGCAACAAAACTGCCACCGAGAGCCCCAGCAAATAACTTCCAACGTGCGATTTCTTTATTGGCTACGGACTGGCGAAGGTTTTTGATTCCTTCTTTGATCTTCGAATTAAAAAGCGTGATGACAAAGATGATCAATAAGCCTGAACCAAAAGAAACAAGTGCAGCCTGTAAGCCATTATCCAGGCGGTGCGAAAGTTCACCATTTGCGCGTGCTTGCAGAGCAATCATTGCCCCAGAAAGAGCGGCCAGTAAATCTAAGCGCATAGAAAATCCTAACTTAGGCTTCCAGTGAAAGGGTGACGTGGAGCCATTCTTCTTCTAATTTGGCAGCTTCCGTACCCAAAGCGGCAAGCTCTGAAGCAATTGCTACCAAACGATCAGCATCAAAAGCAGCACCTTCCTGTTCCGCAGTTAATGCTGCAATCGCAGAACTACATTTTTCCATCTGGCGTTCAAGTCGAACTAAATCTTTCTTTAACTGTCGTTGTTCTGCAGCATTTGAACTCTTCTTTTCCTTGATGGTCGTTGTTGCCGACGACAATGCTTCTGCACGTTGTTCTAGATATTCATCCACGCCTCTAGGTAGATCGCGAACTTTCTTGTCACCCAACAAACCAACAAAGCGATCGCAAACTCGTTCTAAGAAATATCTATCGTGTGAGATAACGATCAAAGTTCCGCCGTAGCTATCTAGAAGATCTTCTAGTTCGGTAAGAGTTTCAATATCAAAGTCATTTGTTGGCTCATCAAGCAATAAAACATTTGGACTATCCATCAACAATCGAGTTAATTGCAAGCGTCGTTTCTCTCCACCGGATAAATCTCCTACTGGAGTCCATTGAGATTCGCGATCAAAACCTAAGCGCTCACACAACTGAGAAGCCGAAAGTTCACGTCCACCACCGATTTCAACTCGATTAGCCACCTTTTCAACCGCTTCAAGTACCCGCCAAGTTGGATCAAGTTCATCTAGATGCTGGGTTAAAAACGCTGCTTTAACCGTTACACCAGTTACGAGCTTTCCGGCTGTGGGTGCAATCTCGCCAGTTAAAGTTTTCATCAACGTTGTTTTTCCCGCGCCATTTACACCAACAATGCCGATTCGATCCCCTGGGCCAACATTCCAGTACAGATCATCGATAAGTTCCTTATCGCCGAGTTTTACCTGTACATGATGTGCTTCATACACTGTTTTACCAAGACGGTTCAGTGCAAATTTAAGCAATTCACCTTGATCGCGCGGTGCTGGTTCATCTGCGATCAAAACATTTGCGGCATCGACACGAAACTTTGGTTTAGTAGTACGAGCAGGTGCACCACGACGCAGCCAAGCAAGTTCTTTTTTGATCAACATATTTCGTCTTTGATCCATCACTGATGCTTGGCGAGAACGTTCGGCTTTAGACAAAACAAAGGCGCTGTATCCGCCGTCATACTCTTCAACTTTACCTTCTACTACTTCCCATGTTCGATCTGTAACCGCATCTAAAAACCAGCGATCGTGCGTAACAACAACTACCGCAAGGCCGCGACGATTGTTTAAATAGGTTGCAAGCCAAGCAACGCCTTCGACATCTAAGTGGTTTGTGGGTTCATCCAGCAAAATAAGATCTAGTTCGTTAATTAGTAGCTTTGCTAAACCAACTCGTCTGCGTTCTCCACCAGAGAGTTGACCAAATTTGCGATCAAAAATGTGGTCATCAAAACTTCCGAACAATCCAGTAAACACTTCACGGATATTTGGATCACTTGCCCATTCATGTTTTGCTGCATCACCTAAAACAACTTCACCAACTGTGCTTTCAGGATTTGCAAGATCTACCTGCGATAACAAACCGATCTTTGCGGTATTTGATTTTGTTACACGTCCTGAATCTGGCGATTCAATTCCCGCCATAATTTTCATCAAAGTACTTTTGCCCGAGCCATTGCGGCCAACAATTCCGATTCGATCGCCTTCAGAGACGCCAAGTGAGACGCCTACTAATAGCTCTTTGATATCAAAGGCTTTAGAGACATCTTCTATGTTTACAACATTGCGCGCCACGGTAGGAGAGCGTACCTTTCCCTCATGAAGGTAACTGACCGCCAATACGCTGAAGAGCTCGATAAAAAAGATCCGCTGGCTCATTTCAAATCCCAATTTGTCGTAGGCGACCCCACCATGTGTTATCTCGATGGAAATTCTCTGGGTCGTTTACCAAAAGCAACGATCACAGCAATCAATGACTTTATGACCAAGGAATGGGGTCCAGAAGTTGTAACTGGTTGGAGCCACTGGGTTGATGAGGCGCAGCCAACGGGTGATTTATTGGGCGAAGCAGCGCTGGGAGCTGCGGCAGGCCAAGTTCTAGTCTGTGACACAACTTCAGTTAATTTCTACCAACTGTGCCTTGCTGCAATACATGCACGCCCAGGTCGTAAAACAATTATTACTGATGCAGCAAACTTTCCAACAGATCGCTACATCTTGGATGGAATTGCTAAACAATTTGGTTTGAATCTAGTCATCATTGATAACGAAGACCCAGCAGTTGCTACGCATGAACGAATTACCACCGAAGTCCTTGCCCCCTATTTAAATGATGATGTTGCAATGGTGACGCTAGAAGTCATTCAATACCGATCTGGTGCTCGTACCGACCTTAAATCAATTACGGATCAAGTTCGCGCAATTGGTGGTTTAGTTGTTTGGGATGCAAGTCACGCAGTTGGTGCAATCGAACTGAATCTTGATGCAAATGGTGTTGATCTCTGCGTTGGGTGCACATACAAGTATGGAAACTCAGGCCCAGGTTCACCTGCTTGGTTATATGTTTCAAAGCGAGTTCAAAAAGAGTTACAGGTTCCTATTCAGGGCTGGTTTGCGCAAGAGGCACAGTTTGAAATGGGTCCAGTCTTTGAACGCTCTCAAACAATTAGAGGCTTCCAAATCGCAAGCCCATCATTGATGGGAATTCGTTGCGTGCAAACCGCTTTTGCAATGATCAAAGAAGCAGGAATTGATGCGATTGCGCACAAGGCTGCCATTGGTACGCAGATGATGATTGATTTATACGATGAATGGTTGGCACCACTTGGTATCGAACTCAACACATCCCGCGATCCAAAACAGCGTGGTGGACATATTTCGTTGGTGCATCCAGATGCAGCTCAAATTTGTGTTGCAATGCGCACAATGAGCAATGTGATTCCTGATTACCGCACGCCTAATTCAATTCGTTTGGCGATCTCTCCCCTTCCAACTTCTTATGTAGAAATTTGGGACGGGTTTGAACGCATGCGTGATCTGGTGGCATCTGGTCGCTATAAAGAGGTTAAAGAAGGCGGTTCACGAGTCACATGAGCGAAAAATTTGATCCAGCACTTACATACACCTCTTATCTAGCTGTTGATGAACTGTTAAAGCTGCAACGCCCTTTATCGACAGGTCCCGAACATGACGAGATGTTATTCATTGTTATTCACCAGACCTATGAATTGTGGTTCAAGCAATTAATTCATGAGTTCCAAGAAGCCCAACGTGCCATGGAATCTGGTGATTCACATTATTCGCTAGCAATTTTAGGTCGCATACGAACTATCTTGAAAGTTTGCGTTACGCAGATCGATATCTTGGAAACAATGACGCCGCTGCAATTTAATTCATTCCGATCATATCTATCGTCCTCTAGTGGTTTTCAGTCAGCACAATTTAGAATGGTTGAAGCCCTGTTAGGTCGTCGAGACAGCAAGATGGCTGGACATTTACCGCCAGATATTCAGGAACAGATCAAAGAGATAACTTCAAAGAATTCTGTGTGGGATTCAGCTCTTGCGTATATCGATAAGCGTGGGCACAAGATTCCGACCGATGTGCTTAATCGAGACAAGAGCACGCCATACGCTGCACACAAAGGTGTGCAAGATGTATTGCTTGAAGTTCATCGCAAAGATCCAGAGTCTGCAATGGTGTGCGAACGTCTGGTAGATATTGATGAAGGATTACAGGAATGGCGCTACCGTCATGTAAAGATGGTTGAAAGAACTATTGGACACAAGATGGGAACTGGCGGATCAAGCGGTGTTGGTTATCTTTCAACCACGCTCTTTAATCCAACTTTCCCTGATTTGTGGGAAATCCGTTCTAGTTTTTAACTGTAGTAGTAAATAAGGATTGCTACGATTGAAAAAACGGCACCACCTGCGACTAAAAAGTACTTAACCCAAGGTTTCATACCTGTTCGTTCTGCGGCACGAGAAGCCATTCGCTTTGTCTCCATCATGATGCGACCAGCCCATGCAAACTCTGTTGCAAGAATTCCTAAGCCCGCTAGCAAAACTAAGACACCTGGGCCTGGTGCAACCAACAAGATTGCTCCAAACACTGCAACACCACCACCGATTATTCCAATGACTAAGCGCCATGCCAAGCGACCGGCTGGAGTTTTTCTTATCCAAGTGCGAAAGTTCATTTCGTTTTTGACTCCTAACTAGGCTCGAAGAATGGCAACCGCATTAAGTATAATGATTGCAATCGCCACGAAAATACCAAGTTGTTTTGCGGGAAGTTTTCCAACGAGTCGTGCGGCTATGGGTGCAGCTATAACCCCGCCGAGTGCCAACCCCCCGACGATTGACCAGTCGATATTTATTCGCCCAATCTGAGCTAAGAAACCTACAGATGCTGCAACTGCAACTACAAACTCGGCGGCACTAACTGTGCCAATGATCTTGCGAGGTTGCATCGATGTGGTTGAAATTAGCGTTGGAGTAACAATAGGACCCCAACCTCCACCTCCTGAGGCATCAATAAATCCGCCAGTGAAACCCAGATAACTTATAAATTTAGGGTTCTTTATCTCGACCATATTCACATCACCCTCTGATTTGAATACATTCCGATAAAGCAGAAGAAAACCAAGAAACAGTAGAAGGGTTGAGATAAAAATCTTTGAGCTAGAAAGATCAATGAAGGATAAGAAGGTTGCACCAAGAAATGCACCTATGCCGCCAGGGATTGCTAGGCGCACTAAAAATTTCTTATCAATATTCTCTGCGTGCCAGTGGGATGCTCCTGAGGCCAAGGTTGTTCCAATTTCAGCAAAATGCACTGCAGCAGATGCCACTGCAGCAGATGCACCTAAAGTGACAAGCAGGGTTGAACTTGTTAGGCCAAAGCCCATTCCGAGTGCACCATCTATGAGCTGAGCTATACTTCCTACAAATGCAAAGATTATCCAGTTCACAAAAGAATCCTGATGATTTTTTCTACGGTTTCTTCGATCGGCGCAGTTCCATCAACTACTAAATCAGGGTGCATTGGGCGCTCGTATTCCTGCCCAACTCCAGTGAAGTTTGGTATTTCACCCGCACTAGATTTCTTGTACAGACCCTTCGGATCACGTTCTCGGCACACCTCAACAGGAGTATCAACGAAGATTTCTAGAAACTCGCCCGCTTCAAAATTACTTTTTGCTCTTTGACGATCAACTTCAAAGGGACTGACAAGTGCTGTAATAACAATTAGGCCTGCATCTACCATCAACTTTGCGACTTCAGATACGCGTCTAACATTCTCTGCTCGATCTTCGGTTGTAAAGCCAAGATCCATATTGAGGCCAAGTCGTAAGTTATCGCCATCCAAAACATATGCATGAGCTCCTTGCGCAAATAAACGCTTTTCAAGAGCATTTGCGATTGTTGACTTTCCGGATCCAGATAACCCAGTAAGCCAGACAACACTAGGCTTTTGGTTCTTCTGAGCGCTACGTTGGGCTTTATCAACTTCATACTCTTGGTGAGTTATGTTTGTAGCTCGACGCAAGGAGTGACGAATCATTCCTGCACCAACAGTTTTAAGGGATAAACGATCTACGAGAATAAAGTTTCCAAATTCGCGATCATCGGTATAAGGACGCATCACCAAAGGAATATCTGAAGCAATTTCAACATCACCAATTTCATTCATCTTTAAGGCATCTGAAGAAATATGCTCACCGGTATTCACATCGATCTTGTGTCGAATCTTGGTGATAATTGCTGGCGTAGTGGAAGCTCCGCTAACCATCAAATATGAACGACTATGGATCAAAGGCTCTTCGTGAAGCCAAACAAGATGTGCACCGAAACGATCTGCAGCTGCAAGGTCATCTTTAGAGGCTGCGATTACATCGCCCCGAGTGGCATCAACTTCTGGAGCAAGAACTAGGGTTACGGCAATATCTGTTTCTGCTTTTTTGATTTCACCATCAAAAGTTACGATCGAAGTTATTGTCGCCTTCTGATTACTTGGAAAGATTGTGACTTCTTCACCTTGTGTGAAAGAACCGCGACGAACGGTTCCAGAAACTCCACGGAAGTTGTCCGCACGAGCAATCATTTGAATTCGCATTAGTCCGTTGGCAGAAAGATCCTTAGGTTTTCCCCAACTTTGAATCGCATCTTGCAAAGTTTGACCCTTATACCAAGGCATATTTTGGCTGGGAAACACAACATTATCGCCGACAAGTGCGCTTATAGGAATAATTTCGACATCTTTAACATCAAGCCGTTCAACTGCACGTTGTATATCGGCAGAGATAGCATCAAAAACCTCTTGTTTGTAATCCATCGCATCAAGCTTGTTTATTGCAATGATGATCCGAGAAACGCCCATAAGCGAACAAATGGTTAGGTGGCGCAAAGTTTGAGTCCGTACACCTTTGATTGCGTCGATTAAAACTAAACCAATGTCGGCTCGTGACGCCGCTACCACCATGTTGCGGGTGTACTGCTCGTGCCCGGGAGCATCGCTAATAATTAAGCGCTTTCCATCCAGCAAAGTCATCGACCGATAAGCAACATCGATTGTGATTCCCTGTTCACGTTCTGCCTCAAGCCCATCTGTAAACAAACTAAAGTCAATTTCACCAGCTGCAATAGTTGAACCAGTCCGCCTTACTTTTCGGGCTGCACCGATTGTGTCGTGTGGAACGCTATCTGTTTCAACAAGCAGACGTCCGATCAGTGTGCTCTTTCCATCATCAACACTTCCACAAGTAAGTAAACGAACAATTGCGCCAGACATTAAAAGTAACCTTCTGTCTTTTTCTTCTCCATCGAATCTTCATTCTCGCCATCAATCAAACGAGTCGCACGCTCACTAAGTTTGACTTGCAGTACTTCTTCAACCACTTCTTCCATTGTTGTTGAGGTAGATTCAACTGCAGCAGTAAGCGGGTAGCAACCAAGTGTGCGAAAGCGAACCATCTTCATAAAGGGAGTTTCGCCATCTCGAAGTTGGAAGCGATCATCATCGACCATAATCAACTGGTCACCACGCTGAACCATTGGTCGCTCTTTCGCAAAATAAAGAGGATTCACATTAATTCTTTCCTGCAATATGTAATGCCAGATATCAGCTTCAGTCCAGTCAGAGATTGGAAAAACGCGCATTGTTTGTTCTGGTGCAAGACGAGTGTTGTAGGTACGCCACAACTCTGGACGCTGCTCGCGTGGATTCCAGCGATGTCCGGGGTCGCGCACACTAAAGATGCGCTCCTTTGCGCGACTCTTTTCTTCATCACGGCGAGACCCACCGATAGCTGCATCAAAGCCATGCATATCAAGTGCTTCGCGCAGAGCGACAGTCTTCATTACACGTGTGTATTCAGAAGCGTTGGTATTGAAGGGGTTAATTCCGGATCGCACACCTTCTTGATTGGTATGAACAATTAATTGTGATTTAGTTTCAGCTGCAATTTTGTCCCGGAAGGAGATCATCTCCTTGAACTTCCATGTTGTGTCAATGTGTAAAAGAGGGAACGGAATTGGAGATGGGTAGAAAGCTTTGAGTGCAAGGTGCAGCAAGACGGAGGAATCCTTGCCAATTGAATACATCATCACTGGCTTCTTAAAACCAGCGGCGGTTTCCCGAAGAATCTCTATCGATTCATTCTCAAGCTCTTTAAGGATTGCGGGGATCTTGCTCATAACGTCACAGCCTTGAATTCATAATCCTGATAACTCTTTCCTATCTTTTCCAAGAAATCTTCTTGCGTCTTGTTTGATCGATCTTGTTTCACCGTAGCGGGAGCAAGGGTCAATTTGTTCCAGTCCTTGAAATCTTCGAACTGGGCAAACTTTTGGATCTCGCGAACCTTTTCAGGATTGTTCAGATCGGCAAAATCAACATCAAGAATTGGGCATCCCTGTGACTTTGCAAAGTGATAGTAATCAGTGTAGAACTTTGTGTAATCAGAGATAAATGTTTCGAACTCTCTCAAATCTAAATCAATAACTACATCTGAGGTATTTGCTGTGTGCCACTTTCCAGATGCATTAGCCTTCTTATGAGAAACAAAACGATCAAGATGATTTCTACGTAGAAAAATAATATGCGGTTTAAATTCTGCGATGATCGACTGAAGAAGTGGGTCTGATAGATGTTTAGGGAAAACTTTGATGATATGTACACCTGGGATATGTTTAATCGCGGAAACTACGCGGTGAGAATCTAAGGAAGTTTTTTCAAACTTTAAATATTCCCAAGACTTGCGTTGCTGGCGTAAGTTTATTGAGTACCGTAAGGAGAAAAATGGATAAAAGTGATTAACTCGTTCTATTGCTTTATTCCATGCATTGAATATGAAGAATTCCCCGTAGTATCTAAATCCAACTTCCTCATTTGAAAGCAAACTACCCATTGCATGAGTTCCAGAACGTGGAAATGAAACAATAAAGACAACCTTTGATTCAACTGGTTGCGATTTTTTTAAATAGCGTTTGTAGAAATACCGTGGAAGAGCCCTGAAATTTAAAAGTGCCTTTTTGAGGGTCACAATAAACTCAGATTTAGCAGGCTTTTGAGCGCTTAAGCGCTTGCTGGACATTTTCCGATCTTATCATTGCATTATTTGATTGTTGGTAGTCTTGGCACATGTCATCGCATCCACAAAAGGCTATGGATCGATTCACGACTTTTTCACAGGAAATAGAGGCTTTGACCGCTCTCCGCAAATCTCGCAGATCGGCGATAAAGAAATATCCATCAGTTAGTGTTGTTGTTTCTACGCTTCGAGCAGATGATCTGACAAATTTGCTCGACCAGCTACTAGAGCAAACTCTTAAAACATTTGATTTGATTCTCGGATTACACACTATTGAATTGTCACAATCGCACAAGAAACAAATTGCTTCTCTTAAGCGTCGTGGAGTGAATGTGATTGTCGAAAAATTCACAGGTGATAAGACTTTAGGAATGATCCTTACTTCATTGGCATCCCAATCACAAAGTGATTTCATCGCAAAAATGGATGATGATGATTATTACGGGCCCGAGCATCTGCGTGATTTAGTTGATGCTGCACTTGATACCGGTGCGGATGTCGTGGGAAAGGCCATGAACTATGTCTACCTGGAACCATTGCAATTGACGGTTCGTAGATTTGCACCGCATGGAACACAGGCAGTTGAACTGTGGAGTGATTGGGTTTGTGGAGGAACAATTCTTGCAAAGTTGAATGTAGCAAAAGCTGCCGGATGGTTTGGAGACGGTAACACCGCCGTTGATAGATACTTGTTGACCAACGTTACAAATAATGGTGGAAAAATCTGGCGAACTTTTGGTGCCGGATACATTTATCGTCGAACGTTTACTTTTCACACCTACGTTACGAATTATTCTAAGTATCTACAAGGTGCAAATGAACAAAAGGTTGGGATCTGGAATCACCCAATCTTTGGGGGCAAGCGATGAGATACGAGCCATATCGCTTCAGCCGCCCTCATGATCTTCCCCTTGTGTCTAGCCCCAAACTCTCTGTTGCAGTCGTGATTGCCTGTCGTGATGGCCAAGAAAAACTTGATCTGGTTTTAGCTTCTCTCTCGGCTCAAAATTATCCATCAGCCTTAATTTCTGTCTATGTAATTGATGACGCTAGTTCAAAACCGCTAGTGCTTCCCAAGATCAAGCCTAAGAAAACCAAGTTGATCTCATATAAAAACGCACCTGGTAAGTGGGGAAAAACATCTGCAACAAATGATTGTGTCGCCAAGCTGCGCGAGGATGTACTTTGGTTTATCGATGCTGACATGATTTTCGAACCAGATCACTTGGCGCATCACATGAAATGGCATCACGATAATGATGATTACGCGGTTCTAGGTTGGAAGCGTTTTGTGAAAAGTTGGAATTACACCCCAGATTCACTTGTGGCTTCACTGGGTGCCGGCGCTTTTGATCAGTTACACGTTGAGAGTTGGGGTAAAGATCTTTGGGAAGATCGTATTTCTCGCACACAAGATTTAGAAAAACCTGGGCTCGATGGTTACCGCGCTTTTGTTGGTGCAACATTTTCTATTCGTAATCAACAATGGCGCAGTCTCGGTGGATATAACCGAAACTTAATCACTGGTGAAGATACTGAATTAGGTTGGCGATTACTTATCAAAGGTTTGCGCACTGTTGTGGATCGTCAAGCCAAGTCATGGCATCTGGGCTATAGCACTATTGAATCAAATAAAGATTTGATACATCGTCATAATGATCCAATGCTTGCGCAAGTCATTCCGCAGATGCATAGTGTGCGCGCAAAGAGCAGTTTTGCCTGGTCCGTTCCAACTTATCAAGTCTATGTAGATGTTCGTGACTCAACTCTTGAACAATTAGTAGAACTTCGCACCAAACTTCTAAAGCTATCGGGCACTAGCGCACACTTCACTCTTTTGGCGTCTTGGAAAATGTTAAATAGTCGGTATTCAACGCTAGCTGATTCTCATAGTGATCTCCGCGAGATTCGCAATTGGGTAAAGGGTGATGCAAACTATTCATTTAAAGAAATAGATATTGATTCAGAGTTGACGATTGAAGAAATCATTCAGGAATTCGTACATGGCCCTACTCCTTATTACATCTTTGCCGAAGCTAGTGGTGAGTTCGACCTGAAAGACCTTGTTGATCATCTTCTAGCAAGCGAAAATGGCTTGGTGGGCGTTGTAACTAAGAAAGACCAAAGGGCCTTTGCTGTCTTTGCCCCAGCCCTTGCACGTTCCTTAACCGTGAATGCTCCGCTTTACAGTTCGATTGAACGACAGTGGGGTATCCGATGGATGAGTGATGATCAATTTGCCGCCGTAAATCAAGGAAAACACAATCGGCTTAGGCGTTTTCTTCGCTACCTAAAGCGTGAAGGTAAGAAGATCAACTCTTTAAAACAACTTTTCATCTTTGTGCGAAAAGTTACTTCTTTATTTCTAAGAAAAGCACTGCGTCGTGGGTAAGCCAACGATCATTCTTGCCACTAGCAATGGAATAGGTATGGGTCACTTGGCTCGAGCTACTGCCGTTGCAGAAGAGCTTAAGAGTTCAGCGCATCCGATTATTGTCTCTGTAGCTGGAGGAATTGCAGAAGTCCCAGCAGTTATGGGAATACCTTGCGAATACATTCCTGGAAAAAGTCGACGTTGGATGCCTGCACAACGTTGGGACCGCTATTTCAGAGATCGTTTAATTGCAATCGCTGATGAAACTGGTGCATCTGTTATTTCTTTCGATGGAGTTGTCCCTTACTCAGGATTTATTGCGACCAAACTAAAGCGCCCAAATCTCACAATTGTTTGGGTCCGAAGAGGCCTCTGGCAGAAAAACATTCTTCGCTTTGCACTTCCGCTTCAATCTCGCTTGGTTGATACCATCATCGAACCTGGTGATATTGCGCGCCCTTATGACAACGGGCCAACTTCAAAACGTAAAGATGCCATATTGACTTCTCCTGTATCTCTCTATTCCAAGGATCGCGCACATTCGCGCAATGATGCACGCAAAATTTTAGGTCTCAACCTCGATCGTCCGGCCGTATTAGTTCAACTTGGCACTGGTGATGCTGATATGAATGAAAAGATGCGCGCGGCGCTCACTGGATTACTTGATTGGCAAGGATTACAAGTTGTACTGACAAAAAATCCTCAGGACGCACAAGGAAACACTCTTGTCCCGGCTGGTCTAGATATCACAATCCAACGTTATTTCCCGCTTGCAAATTTACTGGCGGCCTTTGATGGTGCAATTGCAGCAACTGGATACAACAGTGTTCACGAACTGCTGCCGGCACAAATTCCCACCGTTTTCATTTCAAACATACGTGGAACTGATGATCAAGATGCGCGAGCACAGTGGTGTCATGACAATGGCTATGCATTGCGTGCCGATCACGCCAGTCTGACTGACATAACTGCAACGGTGAAAAAATTAAATAATCCAGTTTTACGTGAGAATCTACGCGGTAAGTGTGCAGCACTTTCAAATACAGAAGGTGGAAAGCAAATTGCTGGAATTTTGCTTGATTTAGCTAATGCTACGTCAAAGAAGCCAAGCAAAAGAGTTCTCAGGTTTGTAGCTACTCAAGCTATTCATAAAGCTACCTATCTTTTTCGCTTAATTCGCCCTTACAAAAAGGTCGCACCTTTAGCGGAAAAAACGATTCTCTTTAGTCAAGAAACTAAAGCAGAATACTTACGTTCGCAGATCGTGGGTAGTCAAAGATTTGAACATTTAATCGAGGGTGCATCAAAAAGTTACAGCGATGTCCGCCATCAAATTGCTAGTAAGGCATACGACCTTTAAATCGCTTTAGTTACTCCAAGAAGAATGTAATGGGCGTCCTTCGGCGTAGCCTGCTGAGGATTGCACGCCAACAGTTGCACGCTCTGCAAACTCTTCAATATTTTTTGCACCGGCATAAGTAAATGAAGAACGAACGCCAGCAATGATTTCATCTAGGAGATCTTCAACGCCAGGTCGTGCTGGGTTTAAGAACATACGTGAAGTAGAAATTCCTTCTTCAAATAGCGCTTTGCGAGCGCGATCAAATGCATCTTCCTTAGAAGTTCTCGCGGCTACTGCACGCGCAGATGCCATTCCAAAGGATTCTTTATACAAACGACCATTTGCATCACTTTGTAGATCTCCGGGTGATTCATATGTTCCGGCAAACCATGATCCGATCATGACTTGGGAAGCACCTGCAGCTAACGCCAACGCAACATCGCGCGGATGGCGAACTCCACCATCTGCCCAGACATGTGCGCCTAACTTCTTAGCCTCGGTTGCGCATTCAAGAACTGCTGAAAATTGTGGGCGTCCTACGCCAGTTTGCATACGGGTAGTACACATTGCGCCAGGTCCCACGCCGACCTTAATAATGTTAGCGCCGGCTTCTACTAAATCATGTGTTCCTTGCGCCGTAACAACATTGCCAGCAACGATTGGAACCTTTGGATTAATTGCGCGAATTGCAGCCAAGGCTTCAAGCATCTTCTTTTGATGACCATGCGCGGTGTCTACAACCAACACATCTGCGCCAGATTCAATAAGTGCTGCAGCCTTTGCTGCCACATCCCCATTGATTCCAACTGCTGCCGCAATTCGTAAACGTCCTTGCGCATCTACGGCAGGTGAATACAAGGTTCCACGGAGTGCACCAATACGAGTCATGATTCCTACAAGGTCACCATTGCTTGAAACAACTGGAGCCAACTTGTGGCGATGTTGATTTAAGAAATCAAAAGCCGCGCGGGCATCAAGTGAATCTGGCATCGTTGTTAAATTCTTACTCATCACCTGACCAAGTTGTGTAAAGCGATCTACGCTCTTGCAATCCTCTTCAGTAATGATTCCAACTGGCTTATCGTTTTCAACTACAACAACTGCGCCATGTGCTCTCTTGTGCAACAAGCTAATTGCATCTGCAACTGTTGATTGCGGCGACAGGGTGATAGGTGTATCAAAGAAGGGGTGACGTTGTTTAACCCACTTGATGACATCATCAACAACAGCGTGCGGAATATCTTGCGGAATTACAGTTAATCCACCGCGGCGAGCCATTGTTTCGGCCATTCGACGCCCTGCAATTGCTGTCATGTTTGCGACAACTAGCGGAATCGTTGTTCCAGTTCCATCTATCGCAGAAAGATCAACATCCATTCTGGAAGAAAGTTCGGAACGGCTTGGCACCATGAAAACATCGTCATAGGTGAGGTCGTGGGTAGGTTCATTTATGAATCGCACGTGGGTTAACAATACTCAGGTAGAATAGAAAGATGTCTAATCCACTCATTTCTGTACGTGGTTTAACCAAGGTTTTCGGGGATTTCACCGCTGTAAACGGCATCGACTTCGATGTGGCTAAGGGTGAGTC
>Ga0207939_1000343_pt1 | contig 14635 bp, 17 predicted proteins | sample LakMenEpi02Jun12_FD_150663 | JGI IMG/M metagenome (GOLD analysis project Ga0207939, IMG submission 150663) | Freshwater microbial communities from Lake Mendota, WI - 02JUN2012 deep hole epilimnion (SPAdes) | ecosystem: Environmental > Aquatic > Freshwater > Lentic | place: Lake Mendota, Madison... | reverse complement strand
CCGCCATGATTAAGGTCATCAGACCTACACGCTCAGACTTAGTAAGTCTAAGACGGCTAACAGTATCGGACTTGATACCGCCATGATTATATTCGAACAGTAGTTTGTTATAGATTAAGTCTAGGTTAGACATTAAGACACCTTCCAATTCTTAGCGATACAATTATCGCATATAGCAGGGATAGATGCTTTAGATACCATAGCGGTATCATTACATGATATACATTTTTTATTTATCATTTTTAGTTATCCTTTCTAAGATACTTTCGTGGAGAGCGGTTATTTGCTAGGCTCACCCTTTCGGGATTATTTGCTAGGCTCACGCTCTAATTCTTTATTTAATTTGTTATACTATAATCCTAACAGGGGGGACTGACAATTTGCCACTCACAAATCGGACATGTCGGACATTTTGTAAATTAATTGTGTGAGTTAAGCCACATATGCCCCCTATATGGTCGCTCTATTTGGACAAATCGGACATTTTTAAATGTTGCATCATACAAAATAAAATCCTATTAACATTTTCATAGATCTAAAATACTAGTCGACTAAAATATTAAATGATATACTAGATCAAATTGGGGATTAGCTCAGCAGGCAGAGCGGGAAGCTGTTAACTTCTAGGTCCTAGGTTCGAATCCTAGATCTCCAGCTATTACATTTGCGAATATTGCATAGTGGTAGTGCGTAACCTTGCCAAGGTTAATGTGAGAGTTCGATTCTCTCTATTCGCTCTCTTGACCTAACAATTTCTGTTATGATACAATTCTAGTCTTGGATAGTTTTCGGAGATGGTATCAAGGGTTTAAACTCCAAGTTCGACAATGACGGAAGTGTTATTAGTCTGGTAATCTAATCCATAGATTATTCAACCGATGAACGGCAGCCTTATAAGCTGGACTGTTTCGGGGTTTCCTTAAAAATATAATTTAAGGGTATAGGGTTTGTATTCTCTAAATCTGGAAGTATCCACTAAATATATAAATAATATACATACTCAAAAATAAAAATTGTATTAACATTTTGTTAAATCTAATATTCTAGTCAACTAAGATATATATCCACATTATAATAATTAAAAGATATACTTAGTCTATGAAGTCGGATAAGACGACTGATCGAAAACATAAAGCTTATCTGATAAAGTATATTCAGGAGTTAAAGTCTTCTACTCCTTGTTTAGATTGTAAAATATCCTATCCATACTACATGATGGACTTTGACCATGTTAGAGGAACTAAGCAAGCAAATGTGGCGGAATTGATTAATACCTTATCCAAGAAGAGAATAGATCTAGAGATAGCTAAATGTGAGATAGTATGTTCTAATTGTCATCGTATTAGAACTCATCATAGGAAAATTAAGAAAAAGGATAAATCTTAGTATTTATTCTAGTCAACTAGGATATAGATAGTACTATTAGCAAATAATAGGCTATAGAGATTATAGCAATTGAAATCATTATCCTAGATATCATATTAGCTCTTATAAACAATAAATGGGTATGTACTTAGGGCGGGTAGACGAAGTCTCTTTGCTAATGTATTATATTGGCTAACTAGATTCTCTATGTTAGAGTTAGCTTTAGCCAAATCATACTCGTGTGCAGCTCTAGAATGAGTTAAATCTGTAGATCCTTTGATCATAATGTCAGCGGTATATTTAATACAATACTGAGCGGAGGATAATGAAGTCTTCCTTGCGTACTGCAACTCATCATTAATAATAACTAAGCTCAATCCCATAAGCATGATTATTGCAGCTAGCGCTAGGTTTAATTTATTATATTTATTTTTCATCGTGTATATAGTATATTATTTATATTGGACAAAGTCAAAGGATTTCTTCCCATGCCCCGCTTTTTCTAGAATAGCCTATATCGGCCTTCTAAGGCCCTTATGGCAAATGTTTAGGGATAGATGGTGGGTTATATGTGGAATATGGGGAAAGGGGTCTCTATCTCGCCGAAGCACTTTTTTCGCACTTTATTTTTTCGCAATGCACTGTATTTAAAATATGTGTCTAATAAACACAAAACCCAATCAGAGGCGGATCCGATTGGGCAGTGTTTACATCTTGCGACGTAATGTACGGGGAACATGTGGGATGCTACGACCCGTACTTAATTATTATAAAATAACTATTTTTCTAAGTCAAGGACATCCTGGGAAAATTCATCATTTTCTTCAGTCTGTGGGGTAAAGGAAGGAGCGGGTCCTAAAAGGAATCCGTCGTTATGATATTCAACCATCTTAAATACTTCATCGGCTCCAACTGACTTTTTTGCTATTAGAGTAAGCATGTCGTATATTCTATGAAGCATAATATAGTTAACCATTGGTAGGTTATCTTCTAAATTTTGAGACTTTTGCTCTTCAACCATTTTTCACTACTTTCATTTTATCTATAATCTCATCATAGAATTTGGCTCCTATGAAGTTTTTATAACTGCAAGATAAGCAATATAAATACTCTTTATCATCTAAAGTTAGATTAACCATTAGAAGGCCCTGATCCATTGGACATTCAAGTCTAGGAACAAGGCCTTCTTCTGATAAAGCTATATATCTAGATACGGTCTGTATCTTTCTCAATATTGCTCCCTATGATTTAGGAAACTCTGGGATGAGCTCCTTGGCCTTACCTATTGAGTTAGGCCATGATGACCAGTCTTTGCCGCCTTTGGTCATATAATACGTTATCTCTGCGTTCGTTACTGGATCAAATAATTCCTTATCTGAAACTAAATTGAATTTTTCTTTTCTTACTACGCCAAGATTACCTAGCATATTAATTTGAAAAATTCCGTAAGATTTATCGCCAGTCCTAATATTGTCATTTAGAGCCATTGGTCTCCCGTTGGATTCTACACGAGCAACAGACCAAGCTGTCTTTAAAGCAATTCCTTCAAATCCTACAGCCCAGAGTAAATCTTTTAAATCCTCTGCTGCAAGCATTTCTGAATGCTTATAAGTACCATTGCTGAACTTATTTATTATTTCTCTTTTTAGTTGTTTTTCGGTTTTCTCTACCTGTTTTACAACAGGCACAGTTGTTAATGCTTGAGTAATGTCTGGCCCAGGCTGGACGGAAAATAGAAATAATGTTATCATTCCTATGTACGCCCAATTATGAGCAACATCGCTCAAACGCAGTTTGATTCTCTCCATTGGCATTTCCTCCTTTAGAGATAACGAACTATAATAGTAGCATTAATTAGCAAAGCGTGTCAACCTAGTTGACCAGAAGGATTTAATGAATATTTCATATTCTACACCAGTTGTAAACATACGTGGTGAAACTGGATACGGATATGCAGGCAGAAGTATAGTTAATTCTTTAAATTTATTAGGACATTTTGTACCATTTCAAGATTCTAAGTCTCCAGTACAATTAAATTTTTCACAACCAGATTTATTTAAATTACACAGAAGACAATACCAGATTGGGTATACTCCATGGGAGTCCACAGTTGTGCCAAGAAGATGGCACGAGATGATGAATCATTGTGATGAATTATGGACGACATCCGATTGGTGTGCAAATGTATTTGAAGATAATGGATTTAAAAATATTAAAGTGTTTCCGCATGGTGTTGACCAAATGTGGACTAGTAAAAAAAGACAAAGAAAAGAAACCTTAAAGTTTTTACATATTGGGGAGCCAGCGCCTAGAAAAGGCGGACAAATGGTAGTAGATGCATTTTCTTATTTATTTGGAAATAAGCCAGGGTATTCTTTAACCATTAAATGTTTTAATCAAAATAGCACTAGAATATATAATAACTATATAGATAAAAATATAATAGGTTTGCCAAACGAGCTATATAAAAATATACATATAAATACTAAAGTTTTAAGTGATGAAGAGTTGGTAAGGCTATATCACGAACATGATGTTTTGGTATACCCTACATATGGAGAAGGATTTGGATTTATTCCTTTACAGGCCTTAGCAAGTGGAATGCCTACAATTAGCACATATAATTGGGCACAGTATGAAAATTACATTGGCCCTTTAAAATTAAAGTCGGAGTTAATAGACTCTCCTTGGGATTATATGCATGAAGGCAAAGTTTTTGAGCCAAAGTATCAACACCTACTTGAACTTATGAGGGATGTAGATTTAAATTTTAAAGCTTATTCTGCATATTACTATACTCAGTCAACTAAAATACATGAAGAATATAATTGGTTACGGTTGACCAATAATGCATTTGATCATATTTTTAAAAAGTTTTCATAACCTCTTCCCTCTATAAAAAAAGTTTGATACACTTAGATCTCACCCAAATTTAAATTAAACCGCAAGGCGGAGAAAAAGGTCTATATGTCATCAGTTATTGAAAACCCATACGAAAACTTTATTGCATTGTCAAGATATGCAAGATGGATTCCAGAAGAAAATAGAAGAGAGACTTGGCAAGAGACTGTAGATAGGTATTTTGTTTTTATGTTAGATCATTTATTTCGTGAGCACTCATATGAACCATCTGAAAAACTAATCAAGGAATTAAAAGACGCAGTTCTTAAAAGAAATGTTATGCCCTCAATGAGAGCGGTAATGACAGCAGGTGCAGCATTAGAAAGAGACCACGTTGCAGGATATAATTGTTCATTTGTTCCAGTAGATAATCCACGATCATTTGATGAGACCATGTATATTCTTATGTGTGGAACTGGAGTAGGATTTTCTGTAGAGTATAAATATATTAATAAGCTCCCAGCCATTCCAGAGTCATTTGAAAAATCTACAACAACAATTGTAGTCGAGGATTCTAAACAAGGTTGGGCAAAGGCATATCGTGAATTGCTTGCATTACTTTGGACAGGACAAATTCCTTCAATTGATGTAAGCAAGCTTCGTCCAGCAGGAGCAAGATTAAAAACTATGGGCGGACGTTCATCTGGACCACAGCCATTAATTAATTTATTTGATTTTACAATTGCTAAATTTAAAAATGCAGCAGGTCGTCAATTAAAGCCAATTGAGGCACACGATATTATGTGTAAAATTGGTGAGATTGTTGTAGTAGGTGGAGTACGTAGATCTGCAATGATTTCTCTATCCAATATTAACGATATCGAAATGGCTGCCGCTAAATCTGGTAATTGGTGGGAAAACAATTCACAAAGAGCTTTATCGAATAACTCTGTTGCGTATTCTCGCAAACCAGAGATGGCTCAATTTATAGCAGAATGGAAAAACTTATATGATTCAAAGTCAGGAGAGCGTGGGATCTACAATGTTGCAGCAGCACAAGCACAAGCTGCTAAATATGGACGAAGGGACCCTGAAATACACTATGGAACCAACCCTTGTTCGGAAATTATTTTACGTCCTTATCAGTTTTGTAATCTTTCAGAAGTCGTATTACGTGAAAAGGATACAGCTGAAGATGTCCAGAATAAAGTAAGGCTTGCTACGATTCTTGGAACCTGGCAATCAACATTAACCGATTTTAAGTATCTTCGTAAAATTTGGAAAGATAATACCGAAGAGGAACGTTTGCTTGGGGTGTCTTTAACAGGTCAGTTTGGCAATAAATTCTTTTCTGGAAAAAGTGGATTAGATAAGCTAGAAAAAACTCTTGTAGATTTGCGTGAGCATGCAAGGAATATTAATAAAGAAGAGGCAGGCAAAATAGGTATATCGGAGTCTGCCGCAATTACTTGTGTTAAGCCTTCAGGAACCGTATCTCAATTAGTTGGGGTATCTTCAGGAATGCATGCATGGCACTCTCCATATTATATTCGCACTGTTCGTGGCTCTAAGGGAGATCCAATTTCTACATTTTTGAAGGAAGTGGGAATTCCTGTAGAAGATGATGTAATGAAGCCAAACGATACATATGTATTCTCGTTTCCAGTAAAAGCACCAGAAGGCGCAATTGTTAGAAACGACTTAACAGCAATTGAGCATTTAAATATTTGGTTGGTCTATCAGCGTGCTTGGTGTGAACATAAGCCATCTATCACAGTTTCTGTAAAAGAAGATGAATGGATGGAAGTCGGATCTTGGGTATATAAGCATTTTGATGAGGTATCTGGAATTTCATTTTTACCACATTCAGACCACTCATACAAACAGGCTCCATATCAAGAAGTTTCTGAAATTGAATATTCACAACTAGTTGCAAAAATGCCACCTAGTATTAGATGGGAAGATTTATCTTTTTATGAAACAGAAGATGGAACATCTGGAACTCAAACACTTGCCTGTACTTCAGACGGTAATTGTGAGATTGTAGATATTTCAGCTTAGTAGTATAATATAGGTATTGGGGTAACACCCAAAATTCCTGGGCAAGTTGCCCAGAATTAGGAGGTCTTATGTCAAAACAAGATCTTAACAATGATGGAAAGGTAACTATGCAAGAGAAAATTCTAGCAGCGTTAGCAAGCTATGGTCGCCACTTTTTAGGTGCGTCTATTGCTCTTTACATGACTGGAAATACTGACCCAGGAGATTTACTCAAGGGCGGTATTGCCGCATGTCTACCAGTTATCCTTAAAGCACTCAATAGTAACGAGCCAGCTTTCGGGTTTACTAAAAAATAATATAATCTAAATAGATTAGGATTACTCCTGTGCTAAAATAAGCATAGGAGTTTTCCTATTCAAGGAGTACTAGCAAATGGCAGGACAAAAAAATTTCGAAGTGGATCAAAATGCCACTTTTACATTCATTGTTGAATATAAAGACAATGACGGGGATCCCATTAGCTTAACTGGGGCTTCTGCTAAACTGCAGGTCCGTGATACTAAAGGCGGAACTAAATTAGCTTTTACCCTAACCTCCCCTTCTGGTGGAATTACAATAGATGCTCCTAACGGTAAGTTGACAGTTAGGATGACTCCAACTCAAACTAATAAATTATTTTATCCAAAGTCATCTTATGACTTGATGCTTACCGATTCTAATTCAGTTAAGACTAAGCTAGTCGAAGGATTTCTTACTCTTAGCAGGTCGGTAACAATATGACAGAAACAGTAGTAGTAACAGAAGTTGTTAATCAGGTAGTAGTTTCTAGCCCTGGCCCACAAGGTCCAGCAGGTAGAACTATATTAAACGGATCAGGGGCTCCCGCAAGTAATTTAGGGGTAACTGGTGATTTTTATTACAATACCACAAATACAGACTTTTATGGACCAAAACTATCAGACTCAACTTGGTCTGGAGCTACAGTAATACAACTAGTTCAAGAGGGCTCAGACTATGCATTTCAATATTCATGGGAACTAAATCAAGTAACTGGACCAGTAAACAATGTGTATTCACTACCAATAACTCATAATTTAGGATTTAGCCCAAACGTAACAGTAAAAACAAGTGCTGGTGATGTATTAGAAACTGGCATAGACTATAATAGTAGTAATCAAATAACACTGACAATGGCACAACCATTCTCAGGGACAGCGTACCTGTCTTAAGGAGAAAAGAAAATGGCAAGACTATATGTAACAAGTATTAATCTTAATAAGAACGAGCTCCAAAACGCTAGAATTCATAACCTAAGTGCTGCGCCTTCCAGCCCAGTAGAAGGCCAAGTTTATTTTAACACAACAGACAAAACATTATACTTTTATAATAACTCTGTCTGGATTCCAGCCTCTGGATCTACAGAGGTTATTCAAGATGTAATTGGTTCAGCAATCGTAGGCGGAGTTGCTCTAACATCAACATATGATGACTCAGCTGGAACAACAACAATAGACCTAGACAACACAACAGTAACTGCTGGATCTTATGGATCTTCAACAGCAGTGCCTACATTTACAGTAGATGCTCAAGGTCGTTTAACTGCGGCTTCAACATCAAATATTGCAACAGCACTTTCAATTGCCGCAGATACTGGAACAACAGACACAGTAAGCCTTTTAACAGACACCGTGACATTTGCTGGTGGAGAAGGAATTGATACAACTGTAACAAATAATACAATTACAATTGCTGCAGAAGATGCAACTTCTTCAAACAAAGGTATTGCAAGCTTTAACGCAACAGACTTTACAGTAACATCTGGCGCAGTTACAGTAAATGCTGAGCGGGTAGAAGATATTGTTGGAAACCTTATTTTAGGTGGAACAGGAATTGATGCTACATATACAGACGGAGCAGGAACACTATCAATTGATATTGATTCAACCGTTACTACAAATTCAGGAACACAAACACTTACAAACAAAACATTAAGTACAGGAATATCTTTATCTGCCAGCTTAGATGCAAATAGCAATAAGGTTATCAACCTTGCAACACCTACATCATCAACAGATGCCGCAAATAAAGCTTACGTAGATTCTGTATCACAGGGATTAGATGTTAAGCAATCAGTTAGAGTTTCTACTACAGCTAACATAGATTTATCTACAGCCTTAGAGGCTTCAGATGTAATAGATGGAGTGACACTTGTAGCTGGCAATAGAGTATTGGTTAAGCACCAGACATCTGGCGCAGATAACGGAATTTACGTTGTTCAGTCTTCAGGAGCAGCGGTAAGAGCAGATGATGCAAATGTCAGCTCAGAAGTAACTGCAGGATTCTTCACATTCGTAGAAGAAGGAACTTTATACGGAAATACTGGTTGGGTTTTAACAACAGATAACCCAATTACTTTAGGATCAACAGAATTAACATTTACACAATTTTCTGGAACTGGCACATTTACTGCAGGTTCTGGATTAACCTTAAATGGAACTGAGTTTAGCGTAGATGTAACTCCATCTTCTGGAAATGCAACACTTATAAATACAGGTGGCGCAGTAGAAGTAAAAGTAAACACTACAGATGGTCTTGAATCAACAGCAAGTGGACTTGGAATTAATAATGGCACAGGCCTTACATTTTCATCTGGAGCCTTAGTACTAGATACAGCCAATGGTTACGGAACACGTAAATTAGCTTATAATCTTGGAAATAACTCCGCAACATCATTTGCAGCTAACCATAATTTAGGCACAAGAGATGTTTCAGTTCATGTATATGACAATGCCTCTCCTTATGCACAAGTAGAAGCAGATGTAGAGCATACAGATTCTAATAACGTGACAGTTAAATTTTCTGTAGCTCCAACAACGGATCAATATAGAGTCGTAATAGTAGGTTAATCGTGGCTAAAAAATTTTTAACCCCGATTACGCCACCAGCTCTGAGTTCAGACCCTAGTGGAGGAACAGCAGGCTCTATTTATTATAATACCGTTGCTGGTGCATTAAAGATTTATAATGGTACAACATGGGCTGCTATATCTGGATCGGGAGCAGCAAATTCAATTGAAGTTTTAAATGAATCTCCAGCAGCTCCAGCACAAGGAAGAGTTTATTTTGATTCAACAGAAAATACAATTAAAATTTGGAATGGCAACATTTGGTACGACGTTGCTGGTCCAAAAGAAATGTTAGATCACCAACACTTTGCAGGCGAAGGATTTGTTAGATATGCAGTTTATGGTGGGTATGTTGAAGATGCAAATGTTGTATTTATGGATGGCGGAACATCGACATCTACATTTACTAATGATATAATCGATGGGGGAGCAAGCATATAATGGCAATTAGAATTCAAGTTCGTAGAGATACAGCCGCAAACTGGACATCAAATAACCCAGTATTATTCCCAGGAGAAATCGGTATTGAAATAGATACCAGAAAATTTAAAATAGGCCCAGCAGTAATATCTCCAGCAGTTTCAACTGCATGGAATAGCATTGCAAATTATGCAAACGTAGTTCCTTCAGATTTATCAAATACATTAGGTGACTATATATTAGCAGCAGATTTAGGAGAGCCCGATGGCCCAGCTAAATTAAATATTGATGGTAATTTATTAATTCCAGAAGACAGTATTATATTTGAAGGTTCATCAGCAGATGCACATGAAACAACTTTAACAGTAACAAATCCTACAGAAGATAGAACAATTACATTGCCAAATGCTACTGGAACAGTAGCTTTAGCAGAAAATGTAGCAGCACTTTCAGGCGCAACATTTACAGGAAACATTAGCGTTCCTACAGCAATTACATTTGAAGGCGCAACAGCAAATGACTTTGAAACAACTATCCAGGTAACAGATCCAACTGCAGATAGAACTATCACTTTCCCAGATGCAGGTGGTACAGTAGCTTTGACCACAAATATTCCTTCAACCACAGACAATTTGTCAGAAGGATCAACAAATAAATATTATACAGATGAAAGAGCACAGGATGCCATTGCAACAGCAATTGCGGCGGGAACTCATACAAATATAACTATCACATATGATGATGATAATAACAAGTTTACTTTTGTAGGAGCAAACACCTACTCAGATGAAAATGCACAAGATGCAGTAGGAAATGCTCTAGGCACAGGATTGTCGTACAACGACACAACTGGTGCTATATCAGTAGATACTACAGCAATTCAGGCTCGTGTAGCAGATGTTTCAGATACAGAAATTGGATATCTAAATGGCGTAACTAGCGCAATTCAGACACAGCTAAATGATAAGGCCCCAATTTCTTCACCAACATTTACTGGTACAGTTGCAGGTATTACAAAGTCTATGGTTGGCCTAGGAAATGTTGATAACACAACAGATGCTAATAAGCCAGTTTCAACTGCTACACAGACAGCGCTTGACCTAAAAGCCCCAATTGCTTCCCCAACATTTACTGGTACAGTAACAGTTCCAACTCCAGTAAATTCAACAGATGCAGCAACAAAGGCTTATGTAGATGCTCTTGGAGAAGGACTTCATATACATGCTTCTGTAATGGCAGCAACAACTGCAAACATTAACCTGGCTACAGATGTTGAAAATGGAGATGTACTTGATGGCGTAACCCTTGCAACGGGCAACAGAATTCTTGTTAAAAATCAATCAACTGCATCTCAAAACGGTATTTACGTAGTAGCAGCATCAGGAGCGCCATCTAGAGCAACAGATTTTGATTCTCAAGCTGAAATTGACGGAGGAGACTTTGTATTCGTAACTGGAGGAACAGCAAACGATAACAAGGGTTTTGTACAGGTAAACACTGTTGGAACAGTTGGTACAGACCCAATTGAATTTACTCAATTTTCAGGTGCTGGAACTTTTACTGCTGGAAATGGATTAGCAATAAATGGCTCAGAGTTTTCTATTAATACTGGAATTACAGCAGATCTTACTACCGCTCAAACACTTACAAATAAAACTCTTACAACTCCAACAATTAATGGAGGAGAATTTACGGCTACTGGCGGAACCCCACGTATTCACGGTATATACCTTCCAGAATCACATTTTATTACATTTGAAGGTGCAACCAATAATGAGTTTGAAACAGTTTTAACAACTGTAGATCCTACAGCAGACAGAACAGTAAGTCTACCAGATGCTACTACAACCCTTGTTGGAAAAGATACTACAGATACATTAACAAATAAGACTTTAACAAGTCCAAAAATTAATGAAGATGTCGCTATGTTGGCAACTGCTACAGAATTAAATATTCTTGACGGTGCAACACTTTCTACAACAGAGTTAAATTATGTAGATGGTGTAACATCTGCAATTCAGACACAATTAAATGGAAAGTCCGCAACTGGACATTCACACTCAGCATCAGATGTAACAGATTTTACAGAGGCAGCACAAGATGCAGTCGGAAACTCAGTTGGAACAGGATTATCTTATAACGATACTTCTGGTGCAATATCTGTAGATACATCTACAATTCAAGCAAGAGTAGCCGATGTATCAGATACTGAAATTGGATATCTAAATGGCGTAACATCTGGAATTCAAACTCAACTCGATGGCAAAGTAGATGAATCTTTGTTTGATACAAAGGGAGATATCCTAGTTGCTTCTGCAGACAATACTCCAGTAAAATTAGCAGCGGGAACAAATGGATATTTACTCACAGCCAACTCGTCTGCAACTAATGGAATTGAATGGGCTGCAGCACCAGTAAGTCTTCCTTCTCAATCAGGAGAAAGCGGAAAGTATTTAACTACAGATGGAACCACAGCTTCTTGGGGAACTTTAGTAGTACCAATTACAACTGGAACTTCAACAGTATCTGCTAATACCGCAACAACAATAGATACAACAGCATTATCAGAATTTACATCTATTGAATATATGGTATCTTTAAAGCAAGGATCCAAGATCAGAACATCTAAGGTAGTTGTTCAGACTGACGGAACCTCTGTAGATATGACAGAGTTTGCAATTACAGAAACTGGAGGAACAATTGCAGGAGTAGTTGTTTCAGCAGCAGTATCTTCAACAAATGGAGTATTGCAATTAACAGTAACAGATGCAACATCTACGAATGTAACGGTAAAATTTAGTAAAGTTAAGTTGTAAGGAGGAGTAAATGTCGAACAAAGATTTTAAGGTAAAAAATGGCTTACAAGTACCAGGTTTAACAACAGCTGGAATTGTTACAACTAACTCTTCTGGACAAATTTCATCCTCTACAACAATAGGAATTGAGAATGGCGGAACTGGACAGACCACAGCAGCAAATGCTTTAAATGCTTTATTGCCACTTCAAACCAGTAGCGAAAACTATTACTTACAAACGAATGGTGTATCTAGCCAATGGTCTAAGGTATACAACCAAACAATTAAAAATTCTGGAACTTCAGTTAATCCAAGAGGAGTTCTTAATATCGTAGGAGCAACATTTGCAGATAATTCTGGAACAGATACAACTACAATTACTTTAGGCGGCGGCAATGCAGAAACTTATGCTTTAATGGGAGTGTACTAAAATGGCAGCCACACCTACATTATTTTATAGAGGATCGGCAGCAACAAGCTCTGCTACCCTTTATACAGTTCCATCCTCAACATCATCAGTATTAACAGATATAGTGGTATCTAACACATCTTCAGATCAACAATATGTTACAATTACAGTCGATGGAGTTAACTTGGTTCCAGCCGTTCCAGTATCTGCAAATGCAGTAATTAACTTTCAATTTAAAACAGTTTTGGCAACAACTAAAATTATTGCAGGATTTGCCACTTCTACAGACGTAAAGCTTCATTTGAGCGGAGTTGAAATAGCATGAGTATAGAATCATACCCAAGTCCTAATGGTGTCCTAACAAGCCTTATATGGCGTAAGACAGCCGCAGGAGGAGAAACCTCACTATCAGGATATGATAACGCTTCACAGGCGCTTTCATACACGCCTGGGCAGGAACAGGTATATTTAAACGGTATCCTTCTAGTAAGAGGTGCAGATTATACAGCTACAAATGGCACATCTATTACAAATTTAACAGCATTAACAGTGGATGACTTTGTTCAAATAAATTGTTATAATAATTTTTCAGTAGCCTCAGTTCCAGCCGCATCATTAACTGGTACAGTTACAAATGCTCAATTACAAAATTCAAGTATTACAATTAACGGCTCTGCCGTTTCATTAGGTGGATCAGTTTCACTTCCTGGAGATATTGAATCAGTAACAGCTTCAAGCCCATTAACAGGCGGAGGATCGACTGGAGCATTAACAATAGGAATACAATCAGCATCTACATCTCAATCTGGTGCTGTTCAATTATCTGATTCAACATCTACAACATCATCAGTTTTAGCAGCAACACCAACAGCAGTTAAATCTGCATATGATTTAGCAAATGGTGCAATTCCAAAAACATTAACAACTACTACTGGTGACATTATTTATGCATCAGGAGCAAATACTCCTGCTAGACTCGGAATTGGTAGCACAGGAAATATTCTTACAGTATCTGGTGGTGTGCCAACTTGGGCTGCGCCTAGTGGTGGCTCATTACCAGCATTTTCTGTTTACAAAGATGGCGGAAACCAATCAATTGGAACTACTACTTTTACAAAACTTACTTTTAATGCTGAAGATTTTGATACTGGCAGCAATTTTGCTAGTGATACATTTACTGTAGGTACTGCAGGTTATTACCAAATATCTGCTTCTTCAAGAATAAACACAAATGGAACCTCAATACTTTCATTGTATAAAAATGGTACTGCTTACCACGAGGTTTATGAGTGGACATCTTCTGCTCAATGGAATAGTGCTTCACTTTCTGTTTTAATGTATTTAAATGTAAGTGATACATTGGAGATATATGCTTATTCAGGCGCAGCAGGAACTGCGGGTAATGGAAGAATAAATACTTGGTTTTCAGGAGTGGGAGTTAGAGCATAATGAATCTTTATGAATTAATTATTAATGAATATCCTGAGCTAGAAAATTCAGAAGAATTTAGAAATGGAAATATTATTCTTCAAGATGATTCAGATGGCATTGGCGCTTATATTCGAGAGTGGAATTACAGCAAACCCATCCCTGAAGGACTGAGCCTAGGTAAACCCTCAGCATAATCTTGAGGAATTGTTATTATTTAAATTTTTTAAACTAACAGGAGGATAATGAGTAAAGCAAGAGATATCTCAAATCTTTTCTCCGTAAGTACAGATGTCTCTACGGATGCAGAGGTTACTTCTGCTATTTCTACTCATGCTTCTAATACAACAAATAGACATTATAAGGCTGGAAATACATCTTCCCGTCCCGCTTCTCCAACAACTGGAGATATATACTCAAATACAGAAACTGGCGAAGTAGAAATCTATACATCTTTGGGATGGGCACCAG
>Ga0207939_1000324_pt1 | contig 15181 bp, 12 predicted proteins | sample LakMenEpi02Jun12_FD_150663 | JGI IMG/M metagenome (GOLD analysis project Ga0207939, IMG submission 150663) | Freshwater microbial communities from Lake Mendota, WI - 02JUN2012 deep hole epilimnion (SPAdes) | ecosystem: Environmental > Aquatic > Freshwater > Lentic | place: Lake Mendota, Madison... | reverse complement strand
AGACCTTTCTATACACGGAGAACACTTTGACCTTATGGGATTGGAACGAACCCCATACAACCTTATTAACATCCATTGTAATGGTGTTTATGGTGATAAACAATCTGCTATGGATAGGTTTTGTAAAAACTTTGAGTTGTTGCCAGAATCAGTTCAGACACGACTGACTGTTGAGAATGATGACAAGGGTAGTATGTATTCAGTCAAAGACCTTATGTATATTCACGAACGTATTGGTATTCCAATTGTGTTTGATTATCATCACCACACCTTTAATACTGGCGGACTAACCGAACAAGAGGCTCTTGAACTTGCGATGTCAACTTGGGGAGATGTAAAACCATTAGTTCACTATTCCGAATCTAAGACATTAGAAGACCCTACATCCAAACCACAAGCTCACTCGGATTACATCTATTCAGAAATTAATACTTATGGGTATGACCTTGATATTGATATTGAAGCCAAGATGAAAGAGTTAACAGTACTTAACTACATTTCTAAATTTGGGAAGCACTTGTAAGTGCATAGTATGGGCGATGCTTGGTAGATATTGTAATATTAAGTTTATTTAATATTTATAATAACAGGTTGCTTAGTTGCTTAGCACCTTTGGTAAAATTAACTATATATAAATACAATCCCCGAAGTTAGTAAAGTTAACTTTTTTAAAAAATTATGAAAAAACTTTTCAACAAAAAAAATGGATTCATCTTATTGATGATTATCAGCACTTTTGCTCTCGCAGGGTCTGCTGCCTATTATTCAGTATTCGGATTAAGTTCTTTGTTTGCTGGAGCTAAAACTGAAGTAATCATTATGGCGGCTTCTCTTGAATTTTCAAAACTCATACTTGCAGCTTATCTACATAATCATTGGAAATCTGCTGGATGGATGAAGTGGTATCTTACTTTTGCTGTGGGTATTCTTATGGTAATTACATCAGTTGGAATATATGGGTTTTTAACATCAGCCTATCAGACAACAGCGGACAAGTTAGGAACTACTGATAAATTAATAGAAGTAGTTGAATTAAAGAAAGGGAGATTCCAAGAACAAATAACTTATTATAATGATGAAAAGGTAAAATTAAATGAATCTATTAACGGACTACGTGGGGGATTATCTAATAACACTCAATCACGTGTTGATGGTCGTGGTAATGTAATCATAACTACATCATCTGCTCAACGTAAAGCTTTAGAATCACAATTATTATCAGCAGTAGAACAGCGAGATTTAATTTCAAAAAAAATTGAAGTATCAACAGATTCCGTTACTAAATTAGATTTACAAGTTTTAGATTTAAAAACAAACAACGAAGTAGCAGCTGAAATAGGACCGCTTCGGTATATGTCGGAAATTACAGGCAAACCTATGAATGTAATTGTAAACTGGTTTACTCTTTTGATTGTGTTTGTATTTGACCCATTAGCAATTTCAATGGTCATTGCATTAAATAAATTAACCAGCAATAAAAAAGAAGAAGACGAACCTAAACTCGATTTTAACATTGATAAAGAAACTATTGAAGATGTTGATACTGAAAAAAATAAATCAAAAATATTTGTATCTTCAACAAAGGTTGATAATCCAAAAAAAGATGTAACTTTCGTTCCAACAAATGAGGATGCCGTAAAAAACTTATATGGAGAATACTCTACAAATCAAAAAATTCATAAATATCGAAAATAAATTTGTATTATTAGATTATTTTTTGTATATTTGTTTAATTATAAGTTAAAAAAAAATATTATTAATATATGGACGACCTATATCGCACAACAACCGATTTTACAACACGTAGTATTAGCTATGAAGAACCCTTTGATAGTGGGGTTGATGTAGATGTTTATCGTAACTATTATCGTGAGTTTGATTATGGTATTGACACTGTTGATAATGTAATTATTATTCAAGATGAAATTCAACCTGGTCTTATTTTTGATATTATTTCTAAAATTAGGTTGATAAAAAAAATTAATGGAAGTATTCATACTATCAACATTTTGTTAAACTCTCCTGGCGGAGATGTTATTGAAACTCTTGGATTAATTGACTATATGAAATCACAAGAAGAACAAGGTATTAAATTCAATATTATTGTTCGAGGGGCAGCTATGTCGGCTGCAGCATTATTGTTAACGTGTGCTACTGGCGTTCGAGCTGCATCTAAACATTCCAAAATTATGGTTCACCAATTGTCTACTATTGTAGTTGGTAAATTAAGTGATGTTAAATCAAACGCAAAGTTTAGTGAAGAGTTGGAACATGAATGTAATCAACTTATGGCTAATAACTCAAAGATGGATAAAGCGTATTGGGAAAATATTTCATCATCTGACTATTTTATGTCAGCTGAAAAAGCATTGGAATTAGGAATCATTGATAAAATAATTTAATTAAATAATGGAAAATTTGTTTACCGCAGAAGAACTTGTAGAAAACTATGAGAAGTTTCGTAAATTAATCAATCAAACTTTTACAGGTGACCGATTAGAGTCACTTAATAAAATGTATGACCACTTTGAAGAGCGTATGATTTATACACCAGCATCTTCAGTAGAACATTACCACAACGCATTTCCAGGTGGGTATGTAGACCATGTTCTTCGGGTAACTCGTAATGCTTTAAAGGTTTATAGTATGTGGCAAGACCTTGGTATGATTATGGAGGACATTGATAAAGAAACGATAGTCTTTACAGCCCTCCATCACGACCTTGGTAAGTTAGGAACTGCCGAAATGGATTACTATATAAAAAATGATTCTGAATGGCATGTAAAAAATCAAGGTAAAATTTACAAGACCAATCCAAAAATTCATTGGATGAATCTTAATGATAGAACAATGTTTAATCTTCAATATTTTGGAATTAAGTATTCCGAAGTTGAAATGATTGGTATGAAATTAACCGATGGGTTATATGATGAAAATAACAAAGAATATTACATCAAGTATAATAACGATGACAGGTTAAAAACATCATTACCATTCATTATGCACACTGCGGACCAAATGGCTGCTATTTACGAAAACAAGAGATGGGAAACTCAATTAAACCCCGTTAAATCAACTCGTAATGTGAATGGAAGACCTTCATCAAAGAGCAAGTTAACTGATGTGTTTACAAATGGTGGGTTTGGAACTGTAAATGTATTTGACGCGTTTAAAGATGTAATTGAAGAATAATATGATTTGGATAACTACACTTTTATTTATTTTAACAGTTGTATTTGCATATACTACTTTTAATCTTCTTAGGAAAAACGAACTATATGAATCATCTATTGATGAGTTTGAAATTTCATTAGACGAACAAGAAACACTTATTTCAAACATCGCAACAAAGATTGATGAGTCAATGATGCGGATGAAAGAAATTGACAAAATTGGTTCATTTGAAGCTGATGATGAAACAGGAGTTATTTTTAAAAATATTTATGATATTATTTCAGAATTAGAAAATTATTATGGTGAAAAAGAGGAAAGCGAAAAGTAAAAGATACTTTACTCAAATTACGGAAATGGCTATTAATGCCTATAATCGGTCTGATGACGATAGATTAAAAAATAAAATCTACAATAGATTTATTCATTATCCATTTGATAAACTTGCAGAAAATGTAATTCATACCTATAAGACATATTATTTTGATGTTCCGTATGAGGATGTTAAAATGAATGTAGTGGCATTTTTAAACGAAAAAATTCACAAGTTTAACGGAGACAATGGTAGAGCGTTTTCTTACTTTACAGTAATTGCAAGAAATTATTTGTTTAATGAAAATAATACTAACTACGCTCGTATGAAAGTTCGTGATGACATTGATGCTATTGATGTGTCTCGTAATGTTGTTAGTGAGGTTTATGACAAAATAAATCGAGAAGCTGTATCTGATTTTATGGATTATTATGTTAGATATATTGATTATAACATTTTTGAATTATTTAAAAAAGAACGTGATAGAAAAATCGCAGATTCATTAAATGAATTATTTAGAACTCGTGATAATTTATATTCATATAACAAAAAAGCTCTTTACATACTTATTAGAGAACGAACTAATGTTCAAACTCAATACATAACACGTGTAGTTGGAAAAATGAGAGAAATTTATAGTGAATTATATAGTGATTACACAAGGGGTGGAATTTTAAATATTAATCACCGAGCGGAGGAATTCAATGACTAAAGATGAAGAAATTTTTAAAGGAAAAACTTTTTCTGACTTAATGTCTGACATCTATTCTAATCAAAAAAAGAAAGATAGACAAATTAAGTTATTAATAGCACAACTTGAGCCGATGGTTAAGTCACTTGACCAAGCGGCTGTTGTTGTTCCACTTATTAAAGAATATCTTGATATTTCCGTAAAAAATGATGATGCTTTAATTAAACTTGCTGCTATTGTTCAACGAATGATGAAAGATAGTGCTAACGCCGACGGTGGTGGATATGCTCTTTCTGAAGACGAAAAGAGACAATTAATGGATGCGATTAAAGAGGTTGAAAAAGACCTACCTAATGATGGGGATGATGAATGATAACGGGAGTAGTTGAAGCTATAAACCTAAACGATGAAAGCGATGCTATAAATTCAATTTGGGTATCAATTCAAAAAGGCGGTCGTAATCTTGTAAAATGCACGCCCCTTAATATGCACGTTAGAACTATTCCAGTTCTTGGTGAAATTGTATATTTAGTTAAAGGGCCGGCTAATACTTCGTCTGGTGTAATAAATGGTGAAGTTTATTATTATCTATCACCTGTTGGTATACATCGTAATATAAATCACAATTTAATGCAACCCTATAACGAATTAACCGCAGGAACTGCTGGTCTTTCGTTACAATCGGTTTCAGCTGGAGTTTCAAATAGTAGCACATCAAATGATAGTAAAATAAACTTTGGAACCGGATTTATAGAAGATTCTACAATATCCCAAATTCAACCTTTTTTGGGTGATACTATTTTTGAGGGTAGATATGGACAATCAATTAGATTTGGATATACTCCACAAGGAGTAACATCATCTAACAATAAAATTTCTTCAGTAAGAAACCAACCAAGTTGGAATTCTACCAAACCAGAATCACCAATAACCATTATTAGAAATGGCGCTGGAGTTTCTCGTGGGTATAACCAATTTACCATTGAAGATATAAATCGTGATGATTCATCTTTATATCTTACCTCACAACAAAAACTACAAATAAAAACAAGACCATTTTCAGTTGGAGTAGTTCCAAGCAGCACTTATCAAAAACCACAAGCGGTATTAACCTCCGACCGAGTTTTAATTAACTCAAAAAAAGAAAGTGTTCTTATTAGTGGTGAAACTGGTGTATATGTTTCAACTCCAAGTTGGAAAGCCGATATGGATAAAATGTTTACTCAACTTGCAAATTTAGAAGCACAAGTAACCGCATTAAATAATACATTAGCCACACTGGCGCCAGCCTTACAAACAGCAACAACGCCTGTGGGTGGACCGATTGCATCGTTAGTGGCTGTTGCTCCAAGTATTGTTGCAAGAACCTCACAAATAACAAGTCAGTTGGTTAGTATAAAGACCGAACTACAATTGATGAAAAATTAATATAACTAATATTTATTACTATGGACACAAAAAAATTAATTTACGCCTTGAAATTAATCATTCAAGAAGAGGTTAGTAAAGAAATCACAAAACGTGAAAAAAATCTTCGTGCGTCTATCATTAAAGAGTTAAAACAATCTCAACCTTCCGTTGTTAAAAACGACCCGTTGGATGTTAACCATATTTTTGAAAATAAACAAAAACCAAAAAAAGAAATGTTTAAATCAACTGGGTTTTCTGATTTATTAAATGAGACTGCTGATAGTGGTGAGTGGCGGAGTATCAACTCTATGAATGGGACTTTTAATTCAACACAAGCTCGTGCTTGGGGTTCTATCAATAATCAAAACCCCCAAGTTCTTCAAAACGTAGATGGTAATTCGGTTTCAGTTGAAAAATTACAACAAACCGAAGCCGGTCAAGCTGTTGTAAAAGCATTAACAAGAGACTATTCGTCATTGATGAAAACCATTAGTGCGAAGAAGGGTAAATAATGGCCCAAAGAAAAGAATATAGAATACACCCGTTAGACTTAAAACGTAATGTAGCTATTGGTGTAGTATTACCAATGGGGGGTAATCCTTTATTCAAATTGTCGTATACCACCGAGGAACAGGCGTTATCAAATTTAAAAAATTTATTATTAACAAGAAAAGGTGAACGACCATTTCAACCTTTATTTGGAACAAATATTTATTCTATATTATTTGAACAATTAAGTTTAGATACAAGTACTGTTTTAAAAGATAGTTTAGAGGATGATATTAGATTTTGGCTACCATATATTATTATTGATGATTTAGTAATAACACAAGAAAATGATTTTAATAGAATAAACATAATGTTAAATGTTCGTGTTTCTCAAAACGGCGCAAACACTCCTATAATTATTATGGTAAGCGACCAGGGAAGTATAACGATTGTTTAAGGATAGTAACTAATGAATAACACAGTTAAAAAAGATGTAAATTTAATAGGTAAAGATTTTGGCGATATTCGTCAAAACCTTATTGACTTTGCTAAAAATTATTTCCCTCAAACCTATAATGATTTTAATGAATCATCTCCAGGTATGATGTTTATAGAAATGGCATCGTATGTTGGTGATGTTTTATCATACTATACGGATGTTCAATTAAGAGAATCTATTCTTGAACAAGCTCAAGAAAAATCTAATGTATTTGCAATTGCACAATCATTTGGTTACAAACCAAAATTATATGTGCCCGCAACAACCGACATTACTGTGTATCAACTTTTACCATCAATGGGTAGTGGTAATGATGTATCTCCAAATTGGGATTATGCATTAACCATAGCTGAAGGTATGGTGGTAGGTTCTTCTACAAATGGTAATGTTCAATTTACAACCACAAGCAAAGTTAGATTTGGATTTTCATCATCATTTGACCCAACTGATGTTTCGGTGTATGAAGTTGACCCAAACACAAATGAGCCAGTTTATTATCTTTTAAGAAAAAATGTAAGGGCTGTTAGTGGTTTAGAAAAAACACAAACATTTACATTCCAATCTCCAAAGCCATATGACAAAATTAGATTAGAAGATGAGGATGGATTGATTGATGTAATTTCAATTATAGATGATGATGGTGATGAATGGACAAAGGTAGATTATCTTGCTCAAGATACTGTATTTGAAGAACTACCAAATACAACAGATTACTCGTTAGCAACTTCAGCGTTCTCTAATGAAACCCCATCACTTCTTAAATTAAAAAGAGTTCCAAAGAGATACATTACTCGTGTTACTGACACCGGCAAAATTGATATTCAATTTGGTAGTGGAATCTCTCAAAACGCAGATGAGGAAATTTTACCTAATCCTGATAATGTAGGTTCAGCACTTTATGCTGGAAGTGGAAATCTTGACCAAGGTATAGACCCTTCAAACTTTATGTATGCTAAAACATACGGAGTAGCACCAGCAAATACTATATTAACAGTTCGTTATAGAGTTGGTAATGGTGTAGATGATAATGTTCCATCACAAGACTTAACTGAAATTGTAGAGCGTGTTATTGAAACTACATCTTTAAATTTAATTACAAATGTATTTCAAACAGTTCAAAATTCAATAGCTGTAACAAACGAAAGAGCTGCTGGTGGTGGAAAGTTTGAGGAAGAAATTGAAGAGGTTCGTAATAATGCCATGGCTTATTTTAGAGCTCAAAATAGAGCGGTAACTAAAGAAGATTACTTATTAAGAGCATACGCATTACCACCACAATTTGGGTCAGTAGCAAAAGCATACGCGGCACCAGATTTTCAAATTAACACATTGTTGGATGATGGAACAGACCCCATCCCTAATCCATTGGCTATTAATTTTTATATTTTGGGGTATGATGCAAATGGTAAGTTTCAAAATTTAAATCCAGCCACTAAACAAAACTTAGAAAATTATTTGTCATATTATCGTATCTTGACAGATGCTGTAAACATTAAAAATGCTTACATTGTAAATATTGGTATTGATTTTGAAATTATTGTATTACCAAATTACAACTCAAATGAAGTGCTTTTAAAATGTATTGATGCTTTAAAAACAATGTTTAATAATTCACAAATGCAAATTAATAATCCTATTGCTTTAACAGACATATATGTATTATTGGATAGAATTGATGGTGTGCAAAGTGTGGTAAGACCTGATAGAGATGGAAATGGTGGACTTCAAATTATAAATAAATTTGGTGGTAATTATTCATCAAACAAATACGGAATCCAAAACGCGACTCGTAATGGTATTGTATACCCACCTAAAGACCCATCAATTTTTGAAGTAAAATATCCCGATACTGATATTCGTGGTAAGGTAGTATCATTATTTTAAAAGGTAAAAAATGATTTATAGAATATATCCAAATAAAGACGCTACACTATATGAAGACTCATCTCGTAAAAATCAAAATACGGGCAAAGATGAAATTCTTGAAGTTGGTAAGTTTTATGATATTGACAATACTACCTTATTGGGTAATAGTAGAGTATTAGTAGAATTTGATTTAACTGAAATATCATCTTCAATTGTTAATGGTGAAATTACATCACCTGAATATAGATTGAGATTAGAAAATATTGAAAATCGTGAAATACAATCAAACTATGAACTTTATGTTTATCCTGTAAAAGAATCATGGACTGAAGGTATTGGTTCCGAACCAGATACACCTCATAACGAAAATAACGTTTCGTGGGCTCAACGAACTGATAACTTAATTTGGGATACCGCAAATTCAACGGTAGGTAAACCTTTAAATCCTGATTTAATTGCTTCACTTCAAGCATACTATGATTTCGTTACTTCAGTTGGTAATTTTGAATTAGTAGATAAAATTAAAGGTGTTAATGGAAACGACCCTATATTATTAGTATTAAATGGTAAACTAATAATGTCATCATCAAATTATAGTGGAGGAACAGCTAATCTTTCAGCTTCACTTGAAGCTAATGAAATTTACTACGTTGATTTTGACTTTAATAAAAATAGTTTATCTGGTGTTGAATTTAATGTAATATCACCAGATGGTTCTTTTTTAAATGATAGTATAACAAACTTTGAACAATCTCTTACATTAAACAAAACATACAACATGGCATTTACTGCTAGTGTTAGTGGTGTATATAAATTACAATTTTCATTTTTTGATAACGATGATTCTAATGGTTCTAACGGGTCAATAGACAATTTTTATTTGTATAAAAATGTAGCCGAAAATGTTTTGTTTTATGACCAATTTTCTTCAAACTTAACAAGTTTACCCACAACATATATTGTAAATGAGGGTATTGAAAATGAGAATGGAATTACAGGCTCCGCTGTAATTAATAATTTTAAACTCGAATTAACATCATCAGATTTTGGTGGTGCTACTTTAAATAGAAAATATACATTACAAGAAAATAAAGATTATACAGCAAGTTTTCAATTAAATCCTGGAAACTATCCGGATACGAGGGGAGATACTACACCTCTTGGAATTGAATTTACAATTATGTCGCCCGATGGTAGATTAGTTGATGAAAGTGACCTAAGTGGATATACACAATACATCACATCAAGTTTATCGCCATCAGTTTCATTTCAAGCTAGAGAAAGCGGTGAATATCTTTTCCGTTGGACATTTTTTGCGAGTGGTAGCATTCAATGTAGCGCTTCACTTGATAATATTAAACTTGAATCTAGCAATCATGATAAAACTTCATCGGTATTTAATGACATTTTTTACGATGCTAGCTGGTGTTTAAATGAAGGTGGTGGTACCTGGTTTACATCATCATACGCTAGTGGAATCCATTACAAGCAATCATTTACAAAATATACTGACAACTTAAATGTAAATGTAACTGCATATGTAAATGAGTGGCTTAATAACACACGAACAAATAATGGTTTTATCATTAAGAAATCAAATACAGACGAGTGTTCTACTACAAAATTTGGTTCAATAAAATTCTTTTCATCGGATACCCACACAATTTATCCACCAACTCTTGAAGTTCGTTGGGATGATTCTTTGTTTTTAACAGGCTCACTTAACCCACTAACATCCGAAGATATTATTTTGTATGTAAAGGGATTGAATACTGAATATAAAGAAACATCAAAAGCAAAAATTCGTGTATATGGTCGTGATAGATTTCCACAAAGGTCATTTACATCTACTCCAATTAAAGATGTAAAATACTTACCAACTTCCGTATATTACTCGGTAGTTGATGCTGAAACCGAACAAGTATTTATTCCGTTTGACACCAACTACACAAAACTTAGTTGCGACTCCACATCTAACTATTTTAATTTTTGGTTTAATGGATTACAACCCGAACGATATTATAAATTCATTTTTAGGGTAGACCAAAACGGAACTACTAAATTTGTTGATGATAATTTTTATTTCAAGGTGGTTAGATAATGGCAAAAAGAAATGTAAATAGAAATGGTAGAGGACAAATTGTATCATACGAATTAAATTCAGGATCATATGGTGAAGTTCTTTTATCTAATGTAGATTTTCAAAATGTTGAAAAATACAATAGATTGTCATTTCAAGCAAATGTGGATTTTAGAATAGTAGAATTTAATCAGAACAAATTTGTTTTAAGTGGAATTAATAACCAAACAGCTACACCTGCAAGTGCTGTATCTACAAACATTACAAATTCTGATATATTAATAGACCCTATGATTGATTTGGGTTTTGTTTTATTTACAGTACAATTGTAGGAAATTAAAATATGTCATTCAAAAGATATTATAATGAAGATGTTGTTAAGGGTGTAACTCCCACTTTTGGTGAAGATTTTTCACCAAGAATTAATAGCTCCGTAGAAAAAATTAATACAAAATTAACCTTAGATGATGTTGATGGTAAATACCTTGGAATATATCAATTTCCAACATCACAAGAAACACATATATACTCTTCGGACTCATTATTAAAATCATCGTATTCATTCCCTATAAAATATGAATACAATGGGTCTTACCCAATTTTAAAAGTAACTCCAGAACTTGATTTAAGAAATCAAGAAATACGACAAGGTGTTTATTCTATAAATTATAACTTTTTAACAAAATTTGTTGAAAACTGTAGAATTGTAGATATTAGTGGAGATAGAACTGAAATACGAATTGAGAAAAAAGGAAATTTTGTTACTAGACAAAACGCATTTGCAGATTTAAGAACAATTTTATTATCAAACAGCGTATCAAATTCATTTACGTTACCTACTATACTTAGAGAGCTTGTTTTAAATTTTAAAGAAAACAATTTATATAATGTAATATCTTCTAAAGTTGAAGGCCCGGTTGTAGGTGAAGAAACAAAAACGCTAGCATACCCAAGAGATATGTTAGCAAATATATCTACTACATTTATTCCAAGAGATAGTGGTGTAACATCTCCGGGCGTTTGGAGAATGTTTATAGAGGTGTTCAATCCAGCCATTGGTCAATCAACTACATTGTCAGGCCAAGCAACTGGCCGAGCTCGTAAATATATGTTGAAGCCAAATAAACAATCGGTTGGTGATTTTATTTGGGAACCTGGACAAATTACATATACACGCGACCCCAATACTTTACCATTTCCAAGAGAAGATTTGGATGGTATATCTTTAAGCACTGCTAATTTAAATAATCTTAGTTTAACATACAAAAAGTATAATACAACTATAACATCATTTGATTCATTTGTAGTTAAATTAGACAGACCGCTTGAACTTGAATACGATGTAAATTCCACTTTAGATTTAGATGGTAGAATTTATGATTCTTACATAGAAAAAATTATAGCATTTCCAAGTGTAGTATCGAATGATGGTGTTGACTTTTCACAACCAAATTACAATATGGAGGTTGGTGATAAAACCGCAGATGGAACTAATTTTCAAACATGGAATTCTTTATTAGACATTGATGCTACTACATCAGCACGGTTAATTAATCATTATTTTAGTGGGTCATTGGGTAATGTAAAACTTAATATTGATTATTCAGATTTTACAAATTTTGTTCATTTTTCATCAGCAACCGAACGTGTTGATAATTTTGTATACAAATTAAAACAAATTGAAGGTTATAACGGCCGGATTAATTTTTTAACATCAATTAGTAGTTCAAATACTACCGCTGTGTTAACAAATGTATCTCAATCAATAGTTCGTAGAGATAGAATTATTGGAGGGTTTGATAACTTTGAAAATTATCTTTATTACGATACTACATCCAATAACTACACACATTGGTCTTCATCTGCATTTAATATATCACCATATCCTAAAACAAACATATTTCCACATTTACTATATGATACCACTTCATCTCAAGGTGAGTCTTGGTATAGTGGTGTATATTCGTCTGCGTCTTTGTATGATGAATTTAATGATGCTCGTTTAAGAAACATGATTCCAATTCATCTTCAAGAAGACGAACGTAATGCAGAATATATTACTTTTGTTGATATGATTGGTCAACACTTTGATATTCAATGGACATATATTAAATCATTAACTGATATTAATCGTAGAGAAGAACATCCAAATGATGGTATGGCTGATGATATATTAAAGTCGGTAGCTGAGTCTATGGGATGGAAGTTAGCAAATGGCTACTCTGATGCGTCTCTTTGGAAATACGCATTGGGTGTTGAAGATAATGGCACATTATTTAATACAGGATCATTACAATCTAAATCACGCCAACAAATTGTTCATGAAACTTGGAGAAGAATTGTTAACAATTTACCAATGTTGTATAAGACAAAGGGAACTGCTCGTTCTATCAAAGCAATCCTTGCAACATATGGAATTCCACAAGCGTTCTTAAAAATTCGTGAGTGGGGTGGGCCTACAATTTCAACTCGTAAAAATGTTTATGAACATGAAAGATTTGTAAACAAATTAGAACTATCGCCATCAAAATATTTAACAGCCCCATGGGATGATATTAATTTAGATAGACCAAACTCAATTGAAATAATTGGTAAAATGCCGCAGGGAAATTACCACGTAGCAAGATTGTCCGATGGTTCTGATAATGTTGACTATTTTTGGGATTATAACATTTCAAATAAAACCGCTCGGATTCGTTTAAATATAAATGGTAGTGATATTATATCATCATCATATGTTCCATACGTGACACGTAGAGATGCAGTATTTACATTATCATCAGCTAGCATTAATATAAACTCAGCATGGGTTGATGATTGGGGTAATTTATTAGCAAACCCAACCGCAAGTTTTTTAGGCAATAATTCTACATTTAATACTGTTTGGAATTCCACGGGCTCTTTATCAGTTCCAGGTCCAACAATTGATAGTAATATTTTTAATTATGAAACCGCAAGTATTCAAGAGGTTAGATACTTTCGTGATATAATTTCAAATGAGATTGTAATTGAACACGCTAAAAACAAAGAAGCTTACTTTAGCGATGATAACACTACTGATTTAGATATTGATACATCTTATGATAAATTAATGTTTCGTATTTTTCCTGATAGTGAATTTGAAACTACATCAAGTTATATTAGGTCAAGACATCCAAATCAAAAAATAACACAAACTGATTCCGGATTCATATTATCGGCATCATTTACAAATTTAACACCAACCCAATTGGTTGGTGAGGTTGATACACAATTTGTTACAATCCCATCAGTAGGTGCTTTAAATTTAATGAACAATAAAGTTCGTATTGAATCAGCTTCCTTAAAGGGACCATTAGACCCAGATAAATCAAATGAGTTAAGTGAATTTGATTATGCTCCTATTGATTCAAATTTATTAGGAACTTATTTTTCAACCACGGACACGGTAAACTTTGATATCTACAATTCAGAAGGTTACTTTGAAGCTGATGATTGGGTAGGTGATCCTGATAAACGATATAACGAGGGTTACCCATTATTAAAATACCGCGCAAAAAACTATTTTCAAAAGTATACTGCGTCTACCGCTATTGATTTAATTATGGATATGTTGTCTCGATATGATATGTCTGTGTTTACTCAAATCCAACAATTGATTCCTGCAAGAGCAGATTGGCATAAGGGTATTTTAATTGAACCACATATTCTTGAAAGAAATAAATATCGTAGAAATGGTGATATTACTTTTACAAAACATATGTTTGATGGTAAAATACAAGTAACTAAAAACACACTATCAGCGTCTCGTAATGATTACGATGTTGCTGAAATTGATTTATATGATTACCTACCATCAACATATCAATATCAAATTGCAGCGTTATCATCAAGTATTTCTTGTTCGGTTAGTTCAACTTCAACTATTGTAAGTGCTAGTGTTTTAAGCTCTCCACTACAAGCGGGTGAAATTGAACTTATATATCAAAGTTCTACGACAAATGCATCTAGCTTATCACACATCACATCGAGTGTTTTTTGGGTTGTTGAAGAAAATTCTGAAGAAGCATTTATTGGACCGGCTGGAAATTCAATTAGCGCAAGTGTTGATTCGATTGATGTAGATACATCTACTATTTTTTTATCAACAGGATATGTAATAAGGGATGTATATGATAATGAAGTTAGAACATTTATCTTATCACCTGATAATAATTTTGGTGAAGTTATATTTGGGCAATTTACTTCATCAAGTTTACAACAATCATGTGTTACTACATCGACATATGTTAATAGAACAAATGGATATTGGCAATATTCACCTACTGGCTCTACTGTCTTAAAATCAAAACTATCCAAGATTTATCAGGTTCCAAAGTATTTTTATTCAACTTCTTTATCTGCTAGTTTAAAATTACCAAGCTCATCTTCAATGGAGTGGTGGCATGGGCAAGATGATAGATTATCACTTTCTTTAGAAAACTTATTTTATAATGGATGTAAAATAACAAGCGATTCACTAACTACCGATTCGCTTGATACTCCAGATGGTGGGCCTGTTGTAGAAATTACTATTGTTGACCCGAATGTAATTATATATTCTACGCAAACAATATCCGATGGGGGTGTTGCTACTGAAATTCCAATAGGAACTTCGCCTGTAAGAGTTACCCCATCTGATGT
>Ga0207939_1000322_pt1 | contig 15218 bp, 20 predicted proteins | sample LakMenEpi02Jun12_FD_150663 | JGI IMG/M metagenome (GOLD analysis project Ga0207939, IMG submission 150663) | Freshwater microbial communities from Lake Mendota, WI - 02JUN2012 deep hole epilimnion (SPAdes) | ecosystem: Environmental > Aquatic > Freshwater > Lentic | place: Lake Mendota, Madison... | reverse complement strand
CGTCACCAATAACTAATGTATAAGTAGTGCCTGTTTGCGTGTTGGTGTCAAGGTTCCAACCCATGTTTGCGTTAAGTGTGTTGCATTGGTTGGCTGTTAAAACCTGTCCAGCTGTAAAAGACTGTTTTGCCATATTTTTTTATCCTAATGCATTAAGCGTAGATATGGTGCCATAGGTGCTGTCATCTAAAATTAGTTCATAAATAATTGTGGTCGGGGCAGTAAAAAAGGTGACCCGGTGACCGGTGCCAAAATCTATGACGTGTTCTACGCCCTCTACGCTCAGCTCTTGGGCAAGGCTGGTGGTAGTTACCCCGGTGCTAAACGTTTTTTCTATGGTAATTGTGTCTCCAATGTCCACTATGGCTACCGTGTCGCGTTGCGCGGCTGACAAAGCCGTAAACGCTGTGCCGATATCGGTATATCGGGCTTCCGGTTCGCCGCTTAACAGGTAGGCGGCTGCTGTGTCTATTTCGCCCTGATCTGCCAACAAACTATTAGTGATAGACGTAGTTTGTATAAAGTACGTGGCAATGCTGGTTAAATCCTCATCAGTAGCGGTTTTGCCGTCTAGCGCGGTAACGGTTGCCCGGTTTACTACTTGATCGGCTTCAAATGTTATTCCTACGGTGTCATAGGGCGTGTCTGTGCCACCGTCTGAAAAATCCACCACAGACCCGCTCAGCGTTGCGCCTATGCGGTTTTGGAACGTTAGTACCCCGTCACGTGACATAAACAGGCGCCCAAATTCAGCCGTTTCGTTAATCTGCGATAGGTATTGCAATACGTTTGTGCCAGCTTCTACGTTGTAGCTGCTGTCGTGGCCCAAATTCACCGTGCCGGTAGCTATGGCTGTTGGCCCGGTGTAGTCAACCTCTGGCAGCGCTAGCACCGTTTCTATGCGCTCCCCTGACGTTTCAGGGGTCGGGTTAAATGCATCTAGGTAGGTTTGTGCCAGCAAATAAAATTGATCGGCGCAATACACGGTAACGGTGTTATTGCCGCCCAGCGCAAAATTGTAATCGTAATTAACTACGTATCCCGTAAACAGCTTTTCAGGCGTGTTCAGCGTGTCATAGCGAATTAGCTCTACTGCTCGCATTGGCGCTAAACCCGGCTTGGCGTCTGCGCTGTCATAATACGGGCTGTTCGTATCAAATGGGTTAAATACGCCGCCTGCGTACGTGTCATTCAATGTAAAAAACATGGTGCCAGCGCTGAATTGATCGCCCGTATCACGCCTGCCCCGTTTAATGTTTACATTCAATGTTCCGGTAGTAACGTCAGCAAATTGCGTAGTACCGTCTAACACGTAATCCGTATTGTTTAAAATGCCTTTTGGGTTATCGTCAAGCGTGAACCCGTCAACGATAAACCCTGTATCTATTTGCAACGTGTAGTTGCCTGATTGAATAATTGGCGTTGCCATTACAGCGGCGCTATGTCTAATTGGGCTGGGCCAGCGGTGCGCGTGTATGCCCTAATCGAATTTACGACAGCTTGCCCAATTTCGGCGCTGGTAGACAAGCCGCCATTGACGTTTACGGTGACGTTGCTAGCGGTTGGCGGCGGCAACGGTGACCCGCCCGCAAACCCGGCAGCTGCCATAGTGCTTGCATTAATCAGGCTTTTTGGTGCGGTGATTGGGGCGCCGCCCGTAATGCGCTCTACTACCTCTTTGACACGTACCGTGATATCTACGGTTCGCCCTAGCTTTTCTGCGATTTTGTCCATACGTGCCATAAGCGCTGGTGTAAGCGCTTTTAGTTGGGCGTCAATACCGGCAACAATGGCGGTGGCGTCATCAATACCCGCCTGATACCAGCTGCCTGCGGCTTGCATACCTACGGCTTCAGCTGCGGCGTTAGCCGCTGCCACCATTTCATTAATGCCGCCCGGCCCCGTAATCAGGTCTGTAGTACCGGCTACCAATTCGGCGGCAATAGCGGCGCCTGCGTCACCGCCAGCTTCAAGCACATATTTTAGGGCGTCTTGGCTTAACCCGCGTTGCAACAAAATTTGCAGGTTTGCCGCATACTTTTTAATGCCCTCTACCTGATCTTTCAGGTTTTGCATAAAGGTTTTGCCGTTGTCATCAATGAGCTTGTAAGCGTCACCAAATGACAACGCCGCCAATACGCCTAGCTTTACGGTGTCTTTAAATGCGGTAAATGCGTCTTGAGCGCTTTGCAAATTGGCTTTTGCGGTCTCTAGCGCTGTGGTCAAACCGTCTTTTACTTGTTTGCCAAAATCAATGACCTTTTCGGTAGCGCCACCTGCGCCGCCTACCTTGTCGCTGAATTTGCCGGTCTCGAATGTGGTGATACCAAATGATCGGGCTAAACCCTCTAGGCGGCTTGATTGTGTAGCCAGCAAATTTATGTTGCGCGAAAGGCTGGCGTTTAGTTCTACACAACGCCCGTTAATTTCAATGTACGCTTTGCCGCCTGCCCTAATAATGCCATTGTTGGCGGCTTGTGCGGCTGTGGCTTGCGGCAGCTCATTATTCAGCCGTTTCATTTGCACTACGTAAGTAGCCAACGCTGCTGCGCCTGCCGCAACCGTAATTATTCCAATGCCCGTAGCGATCTGCACCGCGGTAAATGACGTAGCCAACGCAAAATTAATACCTTTAGTAATAAGCGCAATAGCGTTATATGCGGCGTACGCCACTTTTGTTGCGTAAATAATGCCAGCCAATGTGCCAAGCGTTGCCGCCAACGCAACTACCACGCCCGCATTTTTAGCCAAAATATCCACCACGTTGATTAGCACGCCTACCAATTTTTCGGCAACCGGCAACAGCTTTGCCCCTATCGTTTCTTGCAGCTCTCCAAATTGAATAGACAGCGTTTTAAACCTGCCAGCCGTGGTGTTAGCTGCCTCTGCTGCGGCACCGCCTGTGGTCTGTGCCACTTGCTGCATAATCTGATCGAATGACGCGCCGCTCGCAATTGCGTCACGTAATGACGGGTCAAGCTTGGCTAGCCCTTTTGTTTGACCGTTATAGCCCTTGGCTACCGCGTCTACGGCTGTCGCTAGATCGCTATTAGTAGCTACGGCTAGGTCTTGGGCGCGGCGCAACAAGGTTTGCGACGTTTGTAGGTTCCCGGTGGCGTTAACAAGCTGTGCAAGCGCTGGGCGTAGCTCATCATCAGCCATAGCGGTTGCCCGCGACAAGCTGCTAATAAATGCCTCTGTTTCAGCTACCTGAGCTTTTGTAGCCCCGGTCTGGCGTTGCAACACGCCCGCTAGCTGATCTTGCGCCGCTGCGTCTTGTATCGCCGCGTTAGTAGCAAATCCGGCAGCTGCCGCCAAACCAACAAGCGCTACACCTGCTGGCCCTGCGGCTTTCTCTAAACCAAATTGCGCCTTTTCGCCCGTGGTCTTGAGCTGCTCAAATTGTTTTACAGCCTTGTCTATGCCCTTGCTGTCAAAATCGCTAATAATTGGTATGCGGATAGCCATTACATCACCAAATTCTTATTGACCTGTTGCATTAAATCCTCAACCACTTTAAATAAACGCTGGTCTACCTCTGTACCGTTTTTCAAATATTGGGGCCACATGACGCGAGACGGTGGCCCGAACATTGCCTGTATTTGGTCAACAAATCTGCCGCCCTGCGGATTACGCCCGCCCTGTTTGCCTGCCATGTCAACGATTGCGGCGGCTGCGTCTCGCTGTTCGATACGTATTACCGATACATTTTTTTTGCTGGTATCAATTTTGAGCTGTACGCCTTTACGGGCTTTTGCCTGATCGTAGGGGAATTTTGGGCGCCCGCGTTGTGTCCAATTACGCGCCATGCCGCTTAGGTATTTATCCGGGTATGCGTTTTTAATGGCGTCAGTAGCCGGTTTTACAATGTCTTTAGCGCGAGCGTTAATCTCTTTGCGTAATGCCGGGTCAATTTGGTTTAGCTCTTTTAGCGCTTCTTTGACCCCAAATACTTTAATAGTTGTGGTCATCTCTGCGCCGCCTTGTTCAATATGTAATTAACAGTAGCCAAATCACGGCTATCAAACGGGATTTCAGGGGGCCAAAACCCGGTAGCTGCTAACAAATGAGCTAGTTGGCGGCGGTAGGTGCCGCTTCCGTAGGGTTTGGGTCGGTGTGATCAATCCCCTCGATCTCCATATCAGGATTGTTTTGTAGCCATTCTTTCCATGTGGTTTCTTTAATCAGGCGCCCGGATTGCTTGAACATAAAAAACGCCCATGCGCACAGATCGGTTGCACCTACGCCGCGCCCGTCACTTAGTTTGCGGTTTTCGGTTCTTTCCCATTCGGTAATGCACAATAGGTTTGTGGTTACCTCAATAGGGGTATCGCCCGGTTTAAGGGTTACTGCCAATTTGATTTTCATAACGCGCCTTTCTGTCTAATGATTATTGGTTAAATCAGGGCGTGACGTCTTGGCTAAATGTGCCACCTGTGAATTCGATATCAATGGTTGACAGCTCGCCAAGCGCCATGTTTGCCACCGGCAGGCTTGGCATAAAGGTTGACGTGAGCGTCAGAACCGGGTTGGTGGCGCTGATTGCGGCGTTGCTGGGCTTGATTTCTACGGTTACTTGCGTGCCGACAAGCGCCAAAAGCGTTGCGTACGTTTCAGCGGTTGCGTAGCTGTTGTACATGGTCAGCGTGCAGGTGTTGGTTTCCAAACCTTTAACGTAGGTGCGGGCGAGGCTGCCGAACGTGGTTTCCTCTAACGTGTCATAGGCAACCGTCATGACGGCTGCGGTGCATTGATCGCCCAGCTCTACGCCGCCTACTTTAACGCTGGCTGGGTTTGCAAGATATGTGCTAGTTGCCATTGGAATTCTCCTCTGTGGTCTCTGGCTTTACTTTACGCCCCTTGGCGGGCTTTTTGGTGGATACTTTCTCGCTAATCGCAATAAAGCCGCCTGCTAATAGGCGTTGTGCGTCAGCTTCGCTAGCGGGCGTAAACGGCTCGCCCGGTACGCCAACACGCGGGCTAACTACTACGTACGTCATGCGGTTTGGGCTTGCATTTCTGCGGTTAGTTCATATGCCGGTACGGTTACCCCGCCAATGTCAAGGGTTAACGGGCGCCCAGCGGTAATAGCCACGTTTTTACCTAACACCTGTGCGGCAGTATGTAACAGCGAGCGCATAGCGTCAAGGTTGCCCGGCCCTAATGTCACAATTTGTATAGGGTACGTCATTTTTACAATGTTGTAGTTAAATGCCGTAAAGCTGGGGGCGCCGATCATGGCACAGGGCGGCACAAGGTTTCGCGGGTCGGTCACTACTTGTAGCCCGGTGACCGTACCCAAAAACGTTGCCAGATCGTCTAGCGCTTCGTTAAATAGGTCGGTGTAGGCAACGGGCATTACGCCACCTGTGGGCGGTCAATACCCAACAGCTGTTTAATCATGGGTGATAGCCCGATAGTTGGAGCTGTACCCATTTCGTTAAATGACGCAAACACATCTACGCTGCCCCTAGCTCGATACAGGGCGCCGCCCCACATGATCGTACCTAGGGTTACGTCAGCGCTAGGGCTTGTGGTCAAGCTGTCAAAATACCCAGCCTCTACACGCCGCCTAAACGCCATTTGGTTTACAGCTGCGGCGCATTGCGTCAAAAACGTAGTATCAGCTGCGGTAGCGGTGCCAATGCCTAGCCAATCCTCAATTTGTGTAGCGGTAATCCATGTGCAAGTAGGGGTAAACGTCAAGGTGCCGGTGCTGGCTGTGCGATCAACGTTGGTACCTGTGCAGGCAAATAGCACCTGATTTGGTACCGGTACGTCAACGTTGTAGAGCGGGTCTCCCTCGCTGTCTACGCCGATAAATTCGTATTGGGGTAGCGCATACACGGTGAACGTGCCGTTAAACGGTGCGCCTACGCCCGCTACTACGATTGACCGCCCTACCTCTAATTCGTTAGCGGTGAGCGTTTGCAATACCGCGTAATTATCGGTCAGCTGTTTAAACGTGACGGTATAAACCGCCATTGTTAGCCTCTTTTCGAATTAGCTAACGACAATGTATTTAACCATATTGCTATCAGCAATAAAGGTTGCCACGTAGCCGTAGTAGCTGAATTGGCGGCCCAACGTGCCGGGAACCTCTACGGACATAATGCCGCGCACCTGTTCGTAGAATTCGCAAGCCGAACCACGGGCCACGTACAGCGTGCCGCTAGCGAAATTGCGATCAGCGACAAGGTTCAAACCGAATGGGTTAAACGTGTTGGCAACGGTGATATTTGCCGAACCCAAACCATTTACGCCCATAAGACCTGCTGCGCCAACGTACGGGAATATTGGGCGCTTGTCTGCGTCAAGCTGGCTGCCCAATTTCTGCCACACGTCAGGTGAAACAAACACATGATCAGGCAAGAAATTTGTTGCGTTGAGAATGTCGGTAGCCGCGTCATACATTGCCGCGATAAGCGTTGACGGGTCATTGGCGGTTACTGTCCACGTGCTGCCTGACGCGCTCGCACCGTTGGTAATTGCGTCAGCTGCGACGTTATCGCTAGCCAACATATATTGCCCAACCAAATCCTGCAAGATAATTTCCATTGCCGCGGGTGACGTAAAGTCAATGTCCTGTACGGACAGCGTGACGCTGCCGCTAAGGGTGGTTTTGCTAACCACGTTTGCCGCAATTTGTGGGCTGGTTGCGCCACCGGTGCCCAATTCGCTTGATTGTGCGGCAACCGCTGGGTGCGTTGTCCACGTTGGGCGAATAAACGTTTTCTGGTTTCCACCGTCAGGCATTGCACGCGCACCAATGGCAGCAACCACAGGGCGAACGTAATTGAGGTTTTGAAACACAGGCCCCAACACGGGCTGGCTGAGCAAGCCGGGCGTATTTTCAGTATTGGTGTTGCCACCGGTGCCGGGCGCGGCTTGAATTGCGCTGCGCTTGCTTGCTGCAAATTCTGCGGCTGCTGCTGCAACGTTGCGGAATGTTTCGCCGCCAATGTGCATTGCCGCCAAATATTCGGCTGCGGTTGGCATATCGTATTTGCGCTTCGGCTGCGCTGGCAGCGCTGGCGTTGGAATTGCGGCCTCAACGATTGCAGGGGCGGTTTCGGTAGTCATGGGTGTTTTCTCCTGTTCGGTCACGGTTTCATTATGGCGTATTGGTGTAGGGGTTTGGTGGATACTTGCGGCTACTTGGGTGATCGGGGCGGCGTCACCAAAAGCGCCTACCGGCACTAGCGACAGCTCTACCCAATCCGCCGCTTCAATAATCATGCGGTTTTTTTCGTCATAGCTAAATTTTGTGGGGTTTACCCCTACGGATACCTGATCGATAGTGCCGTCAGCTGCCATTACTAGGGCGTCATTACCTAACGTGGTTTGGCTAATTCGGGCGGTAAATAGCATGGCTTGTTCGGTGTCTACGCGCTCAGTAACTACGCCTACCGGCTGGCTGGCGTCATGGTACATAAACAGCCGGGGCGCTTTACCGTCTACCGGCAAGCTGCCCGGCATAAACATAACCTCTGTATCGTCATTGACTACAGCAAACGTGTTATACGGTACGGCTACGCCTGAGATTGTACGCCGCGGCGCTTCCTCGCCCTTAGCGGCGTCTACGGTAAATTCCCCTGCTACTAGTTTCAACATAATTGCTACCTTTCGGCTAATTGTTCTTGGCTGTTTTCTTGCGGTTCGTCTGATTGATCGGCTACGTAGTTTTCCTCTAGGTAATCGTCAGCGTCAAATTCGACGTAGGTGCCTCGCGGTAGCACGTTGTCCATAGACAATGTTTGTGCTATTGCTTCAGCATAAATTTTGACGCCAAAAATCCACAGATCGGCGCGGGCTTGCTGCGCTGATTGGTACGAATATGCACCGGTTGACACGCCTACCAAATATGGTGGCACGTTGGCTAGGCGTGCAGCTTCAAGCGCCTGATATTGTGAGCTTTCAATTAATAGCATTTTGTCTGGGCTTGTAGCGGTTTCCTGATATTCCAAATATTCGTTTAGTGCCGCGGTTTGATTGGTTGCGCGTGCTGCGTTGAATGACGCCGCCAAATCTGCTAGTTCTTGTGCGCTTAACGGTTCGCCGCCTTTTTGACGTAACACGCCCGCGGGTATTGCTGACGACGCATTACGGTTACGTGCAGCTTCTAGTTTTAGTGCTGTTTCTACTGCGCCCGGTGCAGAATAAATAAGACCTTGCGCGGGGCTAAGAAATTGCACTAGGTCTTTGGGGTCTAATTGTCCACCGTTAAAAAACACTTGTTGTGACGGTGCAAACCACACAGGCCCAACCATGTCGGTAGTAGTGATTGACCCGGCAGGCAAACGGGTGAAGCTGGCTGGGTAGCCGTCAGCGGTACGGCTGGTGATATACCAAAAAGCGCGCCCAAAAAATAGGAGATCGTCAAACGTCCAGCTCATAATAAATTGGTACGGTACGGTTGGGTCTGGGCGGCGTAGCCATGTGCGCGGTGCTAATGGCATTTTTTCCATTTCGTCACCGTTCCAAATTTCGTTATACATTTTCAGCGGCATACAGCCGATAACGCTTGCCATGAGATCGCGGGCGCGGTTAATGGTTGGCACGCTGACAGCTCGATTGCGTGCGTCTCCCTCTTGGTAGGTGTAGTACTGCCCAATCATTTGGGCGCCTAGCCCGCCGCTGTTTGCCGAATAGCCGCCACCGTATGCGCCAGCTGCGGCAGCTTTTGCAGGTGCCGGGCTAATTGCAGCTTTTGTGGTGCGGTTAAATAATCCCATAGGTCAAGTATGGCGTAAATCTGTCGGGGAGTAGTGGCATGGGGATTGGCTGCACCCGACAGAATGGGAGTTGAAACCCCCATGCCACCGGGTCACAGCATAGTTAACCGGCAACTACCAAAAACGGTTTACCTGACGATTTCGGTTTGCTTGCTAACGCGGTTGCCCATACTGCGCACCGCGCTAGCTCTATCGGCCCCGGTGATCGTTGCGAGCTGAGCGCAATACTGTTTTGTGACCTGACGGCTACGGCTCTTTGAATATGTTCAGCCAGCATGGTTGAGCCGTCATGCAAAACCATACCCTGCCGGATTAATTGGCGTACGGGGTCTGTCCATTTGACCATTTCCCCGTAGCCGACTACCTGTTTGCGGCGCTCATATTCGATAGGCCAATGCAGGTCTATTGACGGGGTTACGGCAAACGTTATTTGCGGGTTTTGTAAGTATGGTTTGGCGGCTTGCAGCATTTCGGCGTAGGTGTTGCATACAAACGCCACGGTAAGACAGGTGCGCCCGTCAGGTAGTGGCACAGCTCGCAAACCAAAATAGCGGCTTTCGTCTACGCTGTTTTCAATGGCTAATACGCCGCCATTGGGTAGCGGGTCGCTGTATTCCAATGCGGGCCACGTGCCGGGCTGTAACCAACCCTGATCACTAGCTACCCACACATTTACTGACGCCCTCAAAAATTGGGCGCGGTCTGGGTTTTGACTTTCGCCCACAATGACGGCTGGGGTAAGTGTGGTGCCTAATGCCGGGTTACCCCAGCCCCATGCGTCAGGGGTCATGGGGTCTAAATCTGGGGGCGGTGACCATTCGGCAAAGTAAAACGCGCTGGGCTTGTTTTCGTCTATTGCTCGCATACCTTGTTCCCGCCATTTCAACAATGCGCGGCTGCGCTCTGTGCCAGCGGTTGACCACATGGATAGCAACGGGTTTTTTTTGGCTCGCTGAGACGGAATTAGACCCCCGTCTATTACCTCGCTGCTGATATCCCAGATTTCATCAGCCACGATCAGATTAGGGCTAATGCCGTGTCCACCTGACGGGCCAGCGGCTCGAACTATCCACCGGGAACCGTCAGGCATAGTAGCCATATTGCGCCCGTACGCCCGCATTAATTTGGCGTCATACTGCGTTTCTAAAATTGGGGCTAGCTCATCAAACAGCATTACCGCCAAATCAAGCCGGTGAGCCGTAGATAGCACTAATTGTTTCTCGCCCCTAATTTTGGGCATTTCGCATAACCAAAAACCCGTCAAAGCCATGAGCGCCACCGTTTTACCGTTTTGCCGGGCAGTAGACGTCAGCGCCGTACGGTGCAACAAATCCAAATTATCGTCATACGCCAATTGACCCGTCAACGTATGCAGCTGCCACGGCATAAGAGTTACCCCCAATACCCGTTTTGCCCAGCCCCCCAGCTCCACAGCGAATGAACCGGCATGATCCGCCACAGGCGTTTCTAGTCTGGGCTGATCGTGACCAATCACCGCTAGTTCCGGCTGGTTGACCCTTTCGGATACAGACAAGATTGGGGTCGGGGTCAGGGTGTGTTTGTGTAAAAAATCTGTTTTTGGTTTTGCGTTTTCGTTTCCAATGGGTATGCCTTTGTCGCGTAATGCTTCGCGTCTTGTGTGTTGTCTTTGTGCAATCTTTTTTGATTGGTATATGCTGCCGCGTTTGCTGTTGCATTGGCTGCAGGCTGGTACAAGGTTTGTTAGGTCGTGGCTGCCGCCTCTGTCTAATTCGATTAGGTGGTCAGCTGTTGTGGCTGGTTTGCCGCACCATGCGCAGGGCGGGTTATCGGCTAGTAGTTGTTTGCGGTTGCGTTGGTATTCGGGGTTTGCGTATGGGCTGGTCATAGGGCCTGACGCGCGCTATCGCGCTTGTCCTAGCGCGGCGCGTTGCGCCTTGCTGTCGCTGCTGTGTGCTGGGGTCATCTGTCGGGTTTGGTGTTGTGGTTTTGTTTTGGTGTTTGTGTTTGTTGTGTTTGTGTGTTGGCTATCTTAGGGCAGAGCGCCCCCGGTACCCGCTACCGGCTGATTGTCGCTCAGCTCGCACTAGCCCTACCCAATGTTTTTGTGCAGGGTCTTTACACGCCTGTCTAACGGGCTAACTAACGTTAGTTAAACGCCGGGGATTTGCACCCGCAACAGGTCACACCGCCTGTAGGTACCAATGTGATTGGCGTACTTAAATTGTTAAGACTGCGGCCCGATCTCGCAAGCCAATTTAAAAGCGTGCTTGCTCAGCCGTTTCGTTGTCCAGCGCATATGCTCTACAGCTTTTGGCACATACCAGCTCTCTAACTCCATGCCGTGTAGTTCTTTTAGTAGTGCGGCAGATTTAGCCACTACAAGTAGCGTGGCGTCAAGCTCTGCGATCAGCTCTAGTTTGCTTCTTTCGCTCATTTGCCCTCAGCTTTCCAAACAATGACCATAACCAATGCGGCTAACAGGATTAGAGGCCATGTGTAGTCGCGTTTCATTGCAACGCCTTTATGAGCGCTGACGCTTCCGGGGCTGTCAATTTGCTGACGCTTACGGCTTTACCTAGCGTGGTTTCGATAAATGCGGCTTGTTCCTCTTTGCTTGCGCTGTGCCTATCCAATAGCATTTTTAAATAGTTCATTTGTTTTGTGGTGGCGCTGCTGTGGTTCATGTCCACCACGGTTGCTAGCACCCGGTCTACTTTTTCCATTTCCTCACGTGACGGGCGTTTAGTGTGATCGCTGCCCGCTAGCCCTGCGTTGGCTAACGCTCTGCCTACGGCTGACGTTTCGCAATTCTCAAAATGGCTAGTGCGGTTCACGTGACCCTCGCCGCGGGTTTCCTCAGCCCAACCGGTAGCCATTAGCGTTGCGTCTACCCACAATTCGGCTCTGAATACGCACCGGGTTTCGTTGTAATGCTCTAGGTACGTCAATACCCGTTTTACCCCGTGGTCACCATTGTTGAGCCAGCGCGCTAAACGGGCTGCTACAGGTTCGTAATCGTCAAGGTTAAACGCCATAAAGTGACCAAACCGTAAGACGTTGTGCGTGATCATGGGCGCCACCGCGGTTGGCATGGCTTATTTGTCCGGTGTTTCGAATGAGCTTGCGGCGTACAGCTGCGTTGAGCCTGCCTGCCAAACCTTTTGTGACCGGGAACCCTGCGCCTAGGTCTGCCCAAATGTCATCAGCCGTAAAATACTGTTGACGGTGAGCTACGCGGCTAATGGCTGCGTCTACCTGTTTTTGCTGTTCCGGTGTCCATTTGACCTGTGCAACACGGTTGCTAATTTGCATTGCTACTTGAAATGGTGACGGTTGGGGCTGTGCGATTTCCTCGCGGCGTGTACCCAAACCAATGACCGGGCTAAATAGCTCAGGCTGTGTGTTCGTCACAGTACGCCGCCTAATTCCTCAATTGCAAGGGTTAGCACGTCAGCTTCGTGGGCTTGCCCTGATAATTGAGCGTCAACGCGCATATTTTTAAGCTGCCGTATCAGCCATGTTTCGGTGCGTGTTGCTGATCGTTTGCCAAACGCCTCATCAATCAACGCAAATAGCGCCTGTTGGTTGCGCAGCATTGCGTTTTGTAGCGCTATGTCTCTGTCTATTTCAGCCATGATTTGTTTTCGTGTCTCCTCTGTCAGCCCCGGTTCGGGGTATGGGTATTCGTTAGCCATTGAATGTAGCCCAAGCGTGCCACCCGGTTTCGTTAAATACCGCTAGCGCCGCTTTTAGGTTTGCTGTGGCGCTGAATAAATCATCACACGTTTCGACTATGCCCAGCTGTTGCAGGTAGCCCAACGGGTAGTAAGTGTTGGGTAGGCACCAAAAGCCGTTTATTTGCATTAGCCCGTAGCTGCCACCGTTAGGGTCGGCTACGTTGTGCGCCCATGGTTGGCAAGCGCTTTCAGCGTTGGCTATGTCGCGTAACGTGCCTAGCTCTTTTTTGGGCCAGCCCAACGATTTTGCAAGGTTTACTACGTCATCACAACCAGCGATAGTGCTAATCGTGGTAGTGGTTGCCGGTGGCTCTAGGTTGGCTTGTAAAGCCTCTACGGGCTGTTCTAAGCCCTCATACACGGTGTTTGCGGGGCTGGGGGCAGGCAACGGTTCTGGGCTGTAAAAACCTACGTTTGCCCCTGACACCACAAACAGCCCCCACAACGCAAAAGCGCCTGCGGCTAATTTGCTCAATAAGTACGCCATTAGTTTTCTCCCGTCTGTCGGTACTTTGACCGTACAGGGGCGTTAAACGTTTGTGGTGGATACCCCAAACACTCTAGTAAACGCCTGTTTGACCTGTGTCGGGTCATTTGCCAGCTCTGGGGTTATTTCCACGTGCCACCAATCGCCGCCCGGGGCGCCCGTAAATGTCTTTACCTCAGCTTTACGCCATGCCTTTTTAGGGTCGGCAAACGCTCGATCACAACGCCACGACCTGCCCCAATCCGCAGGCCAATAATCAATAATGAGCATTAGCCCTAATGTCTCCCAATGAGCTATGCAAGCGTTAATAAATTGCAGGCTTTTAGCTCTGCCGTTTGGTACACCTTTTTTGGTGGCTTCCATGCGTCTAAACGATAAATCCATAGCAATACCGCGCGCATGGTTACTGATCTGTCCGGGCTTGCCGCGTATGTCACGGTTAACAAACGTGCCATTATTCCATAATGCGCCGCCGCTGTAATGCTCAGCTTCTTTTACCCATTGCGTAGTGCCGGGTAATGCGGCTGTAACTACCGGTGCGCTAGCCGCGGTGTACGGTTTGGGCATTATTCAGGTTTGTTGGGTTTGGCAACAAATAGGCAAGCGGTTTCAGGATTGCCAACACGTGTGCTAATCATTGCCATTACTGCTGATACCACAGGTATTGACAACGCCGTAATTTGCGGGTCTACACCGTACTTGTGGGCAATGTAGCTGCCCAATGCAATTACTGCGCCTTTTAGCGTTTGATCGGCTGTTTGTAGTTGTGCGTTTTTATTCATGTGCAACCGCCGTTGGTGTAAAAAATGCGTCTTTATCGTAGTCGTAAATATCACCAATTGCAGCAAATTGGCCCCTAAATGGTGTCCCGCCGTTTGTGTGTTGGCTATTTGTTTGTGTTACGCCTATTGCTTCGCCCTCATTGTTATAAATGGTTTCCCCGGCGTAATAAGTGTTGTACGACGTACGTTTGCAAACAAGGCCGCGCAACTTACCGTAGTAAATTTCCCAACCAACACCGTCTACGGTTTCCGTTTCGTTGCGTCCGTAGATGATTTCTACTACTACGTTGTTTTTGTCCAAAAATGCGTAGTGAGCCATAACTAAAATACTATGGTGTCCGTACCGGCAGTAAACGTATATACCCGATAACCGGCGCGGCTCACAGTAGATACCGAATAGGTAAGGCCGGCGCCAATTGTCGTAATTGGTGCAAACGTATCTGGGTAGGCAACGATTACTACGCCCGAACCACCATTGGCACCGCCCGGCGTTGTGTTGCCGTTTGATCCGCCGCCACCACCGCCGCCCAAATTAGCGGCACCGCCACCGCCACTATTTGCGCTTGTCGTATCTTTCCAACCACCTTCGCCGCCTTGCGCGCGCGTTACTGACGCACCGGTAATGCTTGACGCGCTACCCGCGCCTTGTGCGCCACCATTAGGGTTGCCGCCCGTGCCACCGGCACCGCCGGCACCGCCACCGCCGCCGCCTGTTTCTTGGCCTGCATTACCCGCGCCGCCGTTATTGCCTTGCCCAACGGTGCCACTACCGCCCGCCTTAGTAGTTGCGCCGCCGCCGCCCGAACCGCCATTTTCACCGGTCAAGTTACCGGTGTTTACGCAACCGCCGCCGCCGCCGCCGCCCGTGGACGTAATAGAACTAAAAACCGAATTGTTGCCATTACCGCCGGACAAACCCGAATTGTTGGCGCGGCCCGCACCACCCGCACCAATCGTTACCGTAATGCTTGCGCCCGGTGTAACCGCAAATGCCGCATTTGTTCGATAACCGCCGGCACCGCCACCGCCGCCTGCGCCGTTGGTGTTGCGTTGTCCACCGCCACCGCCACCACCGGCTACTACTAAATATTCAACACTTGTAGGCGCTTGTTGTGTCGCAGCTGCAACAATTCCCAAAATTGGCATTATTAAGCGCTCAAATTACCAAATACCACAGCTGCCGTAGCTGACGTAAAAAGAATAGTGGCAGCTGCATATTGCCCGGTCAATTTTAATTTGCTGCCCTGACTATTCAACGTTACACCAACGCCAGCTGCAATAGTTACTTGACCTGCCCCTAGTTGTATTACGTTAACGGTGTCACCTGCACTAAAAATGCTTGCTGGTACTGTCAAAGTAATTGGTGATCCATTGTTTAGGGTTACATATTCCCCAACGTCACCAATAACTAATGTATAAGTAGTGCCTGTTTGCGTGTTGGTGTCAAGGTTCCAACCCATGTTTGCGTTAAGTGTGTTGCATTGGTTGGCTGTTA
>Ga0207939_1000321_pt1 | contig 15223 bp, 14 predicted proteins | sample LakMenEpi02Jun12_FD_150663 | JGI IMG/M metagenome (GOLD analysis project Ga0207939, IMG submission 150663) | Freshwater microbial communities from Lake Mendota, WI - 02JUN2012 deep hole epilimnion (SPAdes) | ecosystem: Environmental > Aquatic > Freshwater > Lentic | place: Lake Mendota, Madison... | reverse complement strand
TAAAATCTAGTGTATAAAAAGTTAAAAATATTGTTTCATAATTTAGTAATAATTTAATAATTATTATTAAATAAAATATCATTTATAATATATGATTAAAGAGGTTATTAATTCTCCACTTAAAAATAAAAAGTATCGCGCCATAATGTCTAATGGTTCTAAAATTGATTTTGGTTTAAAAGGTTCAAGTACTTATTTAGATCACAAAGACAAAACAAAAAGAAATAATTATAGGGCTCGGCATCTTGTAAATGATAGGGAATACTATCTTATTAAAAATAATATTATATCTCCGGCCCTACTGTCCTATTATCTATTATGGGGTCCATATGATACCTTAAACAATAATATAAAATATTTAAATAAGTTATTAATTTAAATAAAAGCAGTTACTTGTTTAGCTATTGTATCAATTTGTAAAATAACATCAGACATACCCCAAGCATTTACATTCACAGTAGTAGATATGGCAGCACCAACATCTGAGAGTGATAAAAATAAATTAAGAAATGGTGGCGCAGATCTTGTATTAACACCCTGAAATAATATACCAGCGCTTTTTTCTAAATCATATCCACAAAAGAATGAATTTGGATTTTGAGCGATAAGACGACTTGTAACAGTTTCATCATTACCAGCAATTACAGAACGAGAACCAGCAGCAGGAACAGAAAAGGTTGTATCTTGTCCTGTAACTTTAGCCGTACTAACACAATATGAATATCTATTTATAGTTGTTCCAAATGATTTAGTAATACCACCACCTTGAGTTAAACTTTGAATTAAATATTGATATCCTTCACTAGGTCGTGCCATATCATTAATAGGTTTATTTGGATAGAATTGTCCGCCAATTTGACATTGTCTTGAAGTTAATTGAGGACATACAGAATCATATTGACCATTAGGGCAAGCAGCACTAATAGGAATTGAAAATGTATGTAATATAGATTTAACTGATGTATTACGAATTTGTAAAAGAAGTTGTTGATTTCCTGTACTACCTGATGGGATAGTTACAGCACTATTAGTATAAGTTGTTGCTTTTAGAAACCATTTACCATCCTGTAAAGTTTGATTCAATATTTGAGAAGCCATATCACCAATATCAATATATTTCATATTTAAGCTAAATTCAGATAATGTTAAATTAGTTGTTACGGGTTGTGCTGAAACAGCAGTACAAAAGCTAGTAATAGGCAACTGATTTGCAGTTGTCATTTGTAATTGTAAATTATTTATACTACCAATAGGAAAAAGCTTATCATAATTAGCACCAATAACAGATAATAAAGGAATAGTAAAATTATATCGATATACACCAGTAGCGGCAATTGCGAGATCAATACCATTCGAATTATTAGAATCTGATCCCATACATACACTTATGCCACCGTATCTTTCAGAATAAGATACGCTATTTTGTAATAAAAAATGTTGTAATACACCATATGCATTAATAGTTTCAATTGGTGTATTATTTGAATATAAAACTAGCGTATCAAAAAACGAAGCAGCAGAACTTTGTAGGCAAAACACAGCTCCAGTTGTACTTGCGGCAGTTGTAACTGAATAAGATAATGTAAATGATAAAGTTGTTGAATGTGGATCTAAAAAAATTGATTGTGACATACCACTTGGAATAGTAAATGAAACAACTTGAGAGTTAAAAGCACCTAATGATACACCTGTACCTCCAGTAAAAGTAGGATTAGGTAGTGCAGGTCCTGTGACTTGTGTAATTCCATCAGGGGCAATATTCACACTATATGATCGTGCGCTATCACTAAAAGAAGGAGGTAAAGTATAATTTAAAGATTGGGGTAACCCGATCGATGATGAAGGAAAACTCATAATATATATATATAATATGAATTAGATATTATTTTTTTAGATATTTATATTTTTAATTATTTGATCAAAACTATTTATATTATTTTTATAATCTTTATATTCAATATTTATATTAAAAGTCATATACCAATCAACATTATTAAAATCTAATAAATTTGAGTCATCATCTGTTACATTTATATTTATAGAAGTTATATTTAAATCAGTAATTAAATAATTTGTATTTGTAGAATTAACATAATAAATTGGAGCAATTGGTCCGGCATTATTTTGCAATGATAAAAATATATCTGTTGAGTTATCTGTAGATGAATAATTATTAAACTTAAAAAAATTACTCCTAAAGTTTATTCTAGCAATTGGTAAAAAATTAACAACATAAGGTAAAGTTAAAGTATTTGAAACACTTGTAACATTAAAATTACCTAAACCAATAATAGTATTAAGTGTGCATAAGCTAGATGATGCATTGATTGTAAAATTAGATGTATAATTAAAAGTTAATTTATTTGTGATGGAACTATAAGTTATTGTAAAACCAGAAGGAATAACACTTAATAAAGCAGTAATAAAATTATTTACATTATAATTACCATTATTAACAATATATTGTATATTATTAATAACAATACTATCATTAGAATCATTAATAAGATAATATGAGTTACATACTTCACAGTGATCTACAGAAAAAGTTACATTTGTTATATCAGGATCATTGAAATGTAAATCAGGCAAATTCACTGTTACATCTGACTTTAATGAGCCATTGTTAGCACCTTTAGAGCTTATATTAAATTGTCTTATTTTTGTTTTAATCATTTTATATATACAATAGCATATAAAATTATTAAAATTATCTTTCAGATTGTAAAATATCTGGTTCTACTTTTTTAAATTCACTTACAAAGTCTTTTATTTCTTTTTGAAAGTTTTTCTCATCTTCAAGTAGTTCTAAAGCTTCTTCCGAATCAGGTTTATATTTAGAGACAGCAAGTAATCTAGCCACATTTTCAGGAATACCTAATTTAATAAGTTGTGAATATTCATGCTCAATTTTACGATTCATATATATATAATTTAGATATTTTTTTTAAATATTAATTTCTTTTGTAGATATTAAAGTTTTATTTAAAAAATCATTTATTGTACTAAATAATCTAGCTTTAGCGATTATATCAGGATACTTTTTTAATTTTAAAAATTTGTTTATAAGTTTTACTTCATCTTCTGATATTTTATATTTATCTTTTTGTGGTAAAGTTAATTTTGTTAAATCAATATTTTTCATACTGTTAGCGCCATCAGCAATTTTTTTTCGTAATTCTTCAAAATCTTCTACTATTTTAAATTCTTTGGCTCTTTTTATTTCTTCAGCTTTTGCAGCATCTTCGGCAGCTTTTATTATTTTTAATTGTTCTTTATCAGCTTCATCAATTTTAATTTTATCGACTTGTTCTTGTAATCTTAATAGTTCTTCATCTCTATTTTGTAAAATATCATTTGTTAATTTTTCCGTATTTTTTTCAACTTCTAAAGAAGTTTTAATAATTTCATCTTGTATTATTTTTTTTAATTCTAATTCTTCTTTAGCTTTTTCGAATGGTACAAAATCTACAGTATATTCTTTAAAATAAGATTCTAAAAGAACATCTAAATTTGTAGGTGAAGTTATTTTAACATCTCTATTATTATAATTTTTTATGATTTCATATATTTCATTTAAATCTTTAGGATAATTAGTTTTACCTTTTAAAATATTTTTTTGATTCTCATACATAATATTAATTAATTCTTTTTTTGCGTTATTTTGTGATTCGCTTAATTTTGGATTATTTATATAATCACTATTAAAATTTTTTTGTTTATTCTCAATTTCTATATATTTATCTTGTTGTATTCTTGTTAATTCATTTTCTGCATCACGGGTATTTTTCATAGCTTCTACTGCCTCCAATCTTGCTATTTTTGACGTATCTTGAGCTTCTTTAATTACATTATTTTGTTCGTTTAAACTATTTTTTTTATCGTTAGCTATTTTTTGTAATAAACTATCATTACTTGTATTTATTAATTGTTTTAATTTGACCGTAGTAGGTATATTCGAATCTTCAAAAGGTACAGGTAAATCAGGTATATTCGAACCTTCAAAAGGTACAGGTACAGGTAAATCAGGTATATTAGTAACTGAATTAACACTTAATGTAATAGGTGGAGGATTAAATAAATTTAATTTTTCTAGCGTATCTAGATTATTATCTCTATTTATCGTATTTAATAATGTTTCATTTTTTTCAGGTAAAAATGATGTAGGTATATTTTTATTAATTGTTTTTATAATTTCTGGTGGTGGTATAACATCAAGGCGTATTCTTTCTATCACACGTGTAGATATTGGTTGATTATCTGATTCATATTCTGATCCAGATTTTGATTCAGGTTTTAATTTTTGAAACTGTTTGGGGCTAGAAAATGGTTTAACATTAAAAAAATCAGAATCAGAATCAGATTCAAAGTTAACATTAGAATTATAATTTCGTGATATAGGTTGTTGTATTTGTGGTATTTGTGGTCGTATTGATGGTATTCTATTACCCGGTCTATTATCAATTGGTATAATTGGTTCTGCACGTTGTATGAATGGCACAGGTTGATTAATTGGTTCTACACGTTGCATCAATGGTATTTGTAATGGCTGTGTAATTGGTTGTGCAATTGGTTGTGCAATTGGTTGTGCAATTGGTTGTGCAATTGGTTGTGTTGTTGTTTTGAGTAATTGTTTTAATAATTCGCTTATACCTTCTTCTTGTCTAATATATTGTGAAGGTAATTGTGAAGGCATTTGATTATATACAGGAATTGGAATAGGAATAGGTATATTAGATATTGTTTGTTGTTGTTGTCGTGGTTGTTCTTTTTCAATATTTTGTAATCTTGGTTTATATCCTCTACTTTTACTTTTAAGTTGTGTTATATTAATTTCAATATTTTGCTTTTGACTTACTTTTTGATTTTGCTTTTGCTTTATTTTTTTTGTTTTCTTTTGAGTTTTTATAAGTGTCATATTATTAAATAATAGAAATTATTTAAAAAAATACAATAGTAGGGTTTTTCTTAATTGGTTGTTGAATTGGTGGAGGTGGTGGAGGTGGTGGAGGTGCTAATTCTGGTTCATACATTTTTTTATTTTCTTTTATATCTTTTTTTTTAATTACTTTTGTAATAATATCATTATCGTCAGAATCTGAATCATTAGAAACAATAACAATTTTTTTAGTTTTTTTAGGTTTAGGTTTTTGTATAATTAACTCTTCTTCATCTGAATTTTCATTTTCTACGCCCATATTTTTTTTAATTTCTAATTTATTTTTAATAAGTTGATTTGCTTTTTTAATTGCATATTTTTCTTTTAAATCATCTTTAACTTTTTTATCTTTGATCCATTTTTCTGTTAATTTTTCTCTTCCTTTTCGTAGTGCTTCTTTTGTTTTTTCAGATACAACTTTTTTAGATTTTTCTTTAGGTGTATTCTGATCCAATATCTGAGATTCATTTACTTTTTCTTCTAAATTATTTTCCATTAAATTATTTTCCATTATATATAATTAGATATTTTTTTAAATATGTTAAATTTAAAAAATTTATTAAATTTATTACCATATAATTAATCATTATATACAAAGGTTTATAATCTAATATATTATATATAAAAAATGTTATTGAAACCAAATAAAAAACCAAACTTAAAAACTCCAGAATTTAGCGTAGATGGCAAATTAAAAAATACACTAGATGAAATAGAAATATTTAAATTAATGAATAAGTCTCACTTTTGTTGTTTTCTTGGTAAGGCAGGATCTGGGAAATCCTCATTAGTAATTAGTTTTTTGCAGAGTAAAGAAGCATTTAAAAAATGTTTCCACAATATCTTCTTATTTTGTCCTTCTAATTCACGTTTAAGCATCAAAAATGATTTTTGGGGAAGTAATCTAGATGAGGAATATATATATGATGATTTAACAATGGATAATTTAATAGATGCATTCGCTAAAATAGAAATAGATACGGATAAAAATTTAAAAAGTTTAATAATTTTAGATGATGTACAAAAAAATTTAAAAGGCGATTGTGAAAAGCTTCTATTACACATGATAAATAATCGTAGACATAATAAATTATGTGTTTGGTTATGTTGTCAAAATTATAAATCAATACCGATGCAAGTAAGATTAACTTTAACAGATATTTTTATATTCAAAATAGGTAAACAAGAATTGGAAAACATATATGATGAATTAACAGAAATAGAAAAAAATAAATATAATTTAATCACAAATAATAGTTATAAAAAATTAGGTGATTTTATATATTTAAATACTTTAACACAAAAAATATTTAATAATTGGGATGAAATTTTAATCTAATATTATATATATATAAATGGGTGTAAAAGAATTCTTCAATAAAGCCGCAAAAGGTGTAAAAACCTTTTTCAAAAAAGATGGAACATTAGAAAATGTTTTTAAAAAAGGATCTAACTTATATGAAAAAGGTTCTCAATTATTTGATAAAAATGTTGGTGCTGCCTTAGAATTAGGCAATAAATTGGGTGAAACTACTGCGAATTTGGCCCCTGTGTTAGCTGGTATAGATCCAAGACTAGGATTAGCTGCTGGTAGTGTAGGAAACGTGATTGCTAAAGGTACAAAATATCTACAAGGTTTTCAAAGTAAAAAAGATGAGATAAAAAATAAACTAGATAATGTTAGAAATCAATTAACTTTACCAAAACCAGCACCTCCAGAAGAACCACAGAATGATATGACTCAAATGTTTGCATAAAATAAAAAATCTAATATAATATATATAAATAATGGAAAAAAAATCATTTAAAGTTGTTTTAAATTCTAGCGATACTAATTCTTTTATAGGAACTCTATATAATGCTAATTATTATGTAGATTTATCAAAAGTTATAAGAAATAAAGAAGATTATGATAAAAGTTATTATGTATACTGTACTCTTATTTCAAATACTGATATAACAGCAACTACTAATATTGTATCAACTAATTTATACACGCTTATATTAAATATGTCAAATAAGTTTAATAATATATATCAATATAATAATATTAACTATGATAGTTTTATTTTACCTGTTCAAGTTAATCCATCAGATAATGGAGGAGGAGGACCTCATAATGGTTTTTTTTTGAAAGATACAGATCAAAGACCTTTATATATTGATAATATTAATAATCTAACAAATATACACCTAAAAGTGTTACAAAACAGTCAACAAACAACCGCGTCAGCTCCCTACGTGTGTATTTTAACATTTGTCCAAGCTTAAAAAATTAATCTATAGTATATTATAATAATATAAATTAATGTCAAATTATAATTTTGTTTCTACATTAGACGGGTTGAATAATATTAATGCAGATGGTGTCAACTCTGATACTGTTTCAACTGATTACTTAACGGTAAATATTGATTCTTCAGTTCCATTAGTGACGCCATATACATCAAATACGAATCAAATCGCGTCAACAGCCTTTGTTCAATCAGCCTTGAATAATATTAATTTATCAGGTTATGCTTTATTAAATCCACCATTACCGCAATTGTTTATCGGTTCTACAAATACTTTTAATTCGGTTACAAACTTTAATGGAGCTATTAATAATAATTCAACAGTAAATGTAAATAATGGTTCTATACAAAATTTCTTTAGTACTAATGGTACAAATACAAGACTTCAACAGACAACAAATTCATTTCAAATTGTTAATGGGACTAGCTCACAATCAATACAATTAGCTAGTAGAACATCAGGCGGTTCACCAGTAACAAATTTAGTATGTCAAAACGGTAATACGTGTTATATGCAAGGTGACGCAAACAATCGTATAACTGTATCGGGTTCAACAACTCCAACGATAAGCACACAAGCACCTGCACTATCAAATGATTTAAGTATAGCAAACACGGCATGGGTCAATACTTATTATGGAAAACTAACATTAGCAAGCGGTTCGCAATTATGGACAGGAAATAATAGGTTTTCAACTAATGGAGCTAATTTACCTATATCATTACTAAACATTGATGTACCAACATATGGTGGCGGTTTATTTATTGCTAGCGGTGGTGGACAGTACAATGCAAACACATTATTAGGTGATACAGTTTTAATGAGTACAGGAAATGCTGGATCAAATTCTGGCGCACTTAGTCTTACAACGTGGTCATCTACAAATTGTGGTATTAGAATTACAAACAATACAGTTACTTATAATGGAAATCATAATTTTAATGGTAACATATCATTAGCATTATATAATCTGGATGTTTTAAATAGTGCAAGAACAAGAGGATTACGTATATCTAATAATGGTGCAAATAATGGGGTTACTGATATAAACGGTGTTGGTGTAAGCACAAGATTTAATTTTTTTTCAAACGATGGCGCGGGAGTAGCAAGTAATAATTTTTATATCTTCAATGGTAATACTTGTTATTTACAAGGTGCGGCAGGTCTTGGTATTGGGTTATCTGGTGCTAATATATCATTAGATGGAATATGCAGTTTCACAAATACAACAACACCAACAATAACACAATCAATATCACTATCAGATAATTCTAACAAAATATCAACAACTGGATTTGTAAAAAATAATTTATTAGATTATGTAACATTAAATACTAATCAAACAATAACAGCAAATAAAACTTTTAATGGTAATACGACTTTAAATAATTTATTTGTTTCTAATTATGTTGATTTGACATTAACAACTTATGAAAATCAATTTTACGGTGATATTTACGGTTATAGAGGTGTTGTTTGTCAAAATGGATTTTATGTAAAAGATACTCCAGGACCAGGCGGTAGTACTTATGCATTAATAGATTCTACAGGTAATATTTCAACTACTACAACAATATCAGCAACAGGTGATATTTCATCATCTGCAAATTTATCAGGTGCTAATATTTCAACTTTAGGAAATGTCACAACTAATCAATTATTAATAAAAGATCCTTCAAATCCAGGGTCATCATCAATATCACAAACTGGTAATACATTAACTATAGGAGCTATAAGTAATAATGTTACTACACCACAAACAACATTAACATTAGCTGTAAGAAGCTCAACAAATAGTTATTCAGAAATATTAAATGGTAATACAACTAATTTAATATTAGGTAATAATTCTATCAATACTAATATTAATTCAACTAATTTTAATATTCAATCATCTAATATTAGTATAACACCTACAACAAGTACAATTAACACATCATCAACATCAACAACATTAACTGGTGGTCAATTAGTAGTTAATAATGATTTAACAACATTTAATGATACGTTGGTTTTAAATGGTTCAACAGAAACAACCAACACTCTTACATTTTATGATGGTGCTAATACAACGCAATTTGAACAAAACAACACAAATTTAACTATATACGGAACTTCAACAGGTGGAGTAAAAATTGGTTCTGGTTTTAATGATAATATTGTTTGTGTTGGTACTAATAGAGCATATTTACAAGGAACAATAGGAAACACAATAGATATAACAGGAACACAAGCAACTATAGGCGGTTCAAGTGTTCCAAAAATAACAACACAACCTTTAGCAGCTTCTAATACGAATGAAATTGCAACAACACAATGGAGTAAAACACAATTATCAGGATATGCAACATTAAATGGAAATAACACTTTTACTGGTCTAAATAATTTTACTAAAAGTGTAGAATTCAAAGATGTAGCGCCAACTGTTCCTATTGTTATTAAAAATACAGCATCATTTAATAGTGGTGGTTTATTAATTTCAGCTAGTGGTTCATATAATGGTATTAATAGTCCTGGTGATTTTTCTGTAATTGGATTTGGTCCAATTATTGACACTGGAGTATTAACATTAACAACACACGCTAATAGTTATTGTGGTATCAAAATTGACGCTACAACAATAAAATATAATGCGCCTTTTAGTTGTTGGTATTATACTTTACCAACAGTACCACCTTTAAATGTTTATGATGTTGGTTATATGTGGGAAGTTAGCGGGTCTACATTTAACAACTGGACAGGGTTTATAACAACTGGAAATATAGCAACCGTTAATTTTGATGGTATAGGTGGCCGTAAATTAGGAGTTTGGCGAGTTGATATTGTTTTATGTACTGAAAACACAGGTTCACCAAATAGCAAATTAATATGGACAACGGTCGGGCCAACTTCTAATGATTTAACTAAATATTGTATTAATGAGACTACTTCGGCGTTATATGGATTAATAACAGTACAAGTTATGAGATTAAGTTTTACTTTAAAAGTAACTACAATACCATCAACATATTATTTAAATTATTATCGAACAGCAGGGGTTGGTTCTGGATTTATAGAGAATAAAACAAATTCACATATTCAATTTACTAGAATTGCGTAAAAAAATATCTAAATTATATTATATACTCGTAATCATGGACAAAATTAAAGTAAATGATAAAATAAAAAGGTTAGAAAAAATAGCGGAAATCTCAAAATCTATTATTTCTAAAATTCAAGCTATGCCGGATGTTCAAGATCTGAAATTTGACCCTGATATTATTCTTTATGTATGTAATGTTATTGAAAATAATATTAAACAAAATGAAGTTAAATCAATTGATAAAAAAAAGATTGTTATTGATATTCTTCAAAAGTGTCATCCTTTTACACCTCCTGAATTAATTATTTTAAATAAAATGATTGAATTTTTACACTCAAACCATTTGATTAAGGTTATTTCAATGGTTGAGAAGAACGGTTCTAAATTATTAAACTGGATGATTAAAAAAATAGCTTGAATTAGTTATAAAGAAATATATAAAGCTGCAAAAGAACAAATTATAACCGAAATTTTAATACATTTAAGTTTAAAAAAATCTATAGTTTTATTAATAATAGCTTTTATTTAAAAAAATATCTACTATATAATAAAATGTCTAAAAGAATCTGTGAATATTGTAATAAAACATTACCCGCTGTTGGATTAAGTAGAAAAAATGGAAAATCTCATGATGATTGGTCAACTCGTAAATTTCATAAAAAATGTTATTTTGAATATTTAAGAATGAAAAAATTAGAAAAAAATGATATAATTATATAAAAAATATATTTAAAAAAAAAATATCTAGTATATTATATATATGGATTCTGTAGAATTAAAACTATTAAAATTAAGAATTGATGAGGATTATAAATTTAATCAAGATTTACATGATAAAATTAATAAACAAGATTTACCAAGTAGTAATTATAATGATGTAACAGGTGAAGATAAAGTAGAAAAACAAAAAGTTAAAAGAAAATATACTGATGCACATAGAAGGGCACAAGCAAAATACCGTAAAAAATACCCTGAAAAATATCAAATATCACAAAAAAAAGTTTATAATAAAATTATAAATGACCCTGTAAGATTAGAAAAATTACAAGAATATAGAAGGAAAACACTTATTGAAAAAAAATTAGCTATAAAAGATGAAATTGCAAAAGAAGCTTTAGAAGCATTATCAAGTAATCCTGAAAGATTAGAACAATTAAAAGAATATAGAAGAAAAAAAAATGAAATACAAATTTAAAATTATAAAAAAATATCTAGTTTTTTTATAAATTTAATGTTCTTTAAACCCATAAATAAACTTTAAAAAATGGCCTAAAGAATTATTTTCTACTATAAAGTATATACTTAAAATATGAACGTAAATTTAGAAAAACGTTTTAAAAAATTCGATACCGAATTCTACAACTTGAAAAAACATCCTTATTATACTACTATTAAAAATTTATATTTAAATAATCAAATTAAAACCATCACTTCTGCATCTAAGCAATTTAAAAAATTAAAGCTTACTAAAACTGGTAAAATTTTTAAATCATCTGTAAATGCTGAAAAACAATTTATTGAGAAAGTTAAAAATATTGCATCTTTAAAAGATGAAAATGAATTAACTATCGATCAAAATAATATCGATAATTACGGTAGATGGATTCATTTAAAAATGTGTCTTGATATCATGAGAAATAGTTCTAATAATGACTTTTTCCAACATACCGTAAACTTTTATAATCCTTCTGGTTCATTAAATAAAAAATTCCAACCTATTAAATTAGAATTCAATAAAATGAGACGTAAAAATTTAGAAAAAAAATTAGAATTTGACCTAGCGATTGGTTCTGATTTTAACTGGATGGTTGAAGAATTTATTAAACAACCGGGAAAAGAAAACCCTATCAATGGACGTTATGTTATATTACGAACATATAAATTTGAAAAACAAGAAAATACAGATAATCAACAAAGATTAACACAAACTTTTAGAGATTCAGAATCTCAAACGTGTGTTTATGATGGGTTTTTAGAATACTTTTCAAATATTAATAATAAAATGGGACGATCTATTTATAATAAACTTATTAAACAAGAGGAAAAATATAAAACTTCTTACACAGTTGATGAAATTAATAATATTGCTCAGTTATGTAAATCAACCGTTGTAATTAAAGATTTACTTTATTTCAATGATTTAGTTATTAACGAATCTAATACTAACAGATACAGATTAGAATTTTTAAACACTCGTTGGAATCATTTAACATTATATAAATGTGTTTCTGGTAGTAATACTACAGAAATTGATAAAATTGAATATGAAAATATCCTAAAAGAAACACCTTATTATATTGAAAAATATGGAAAATTATACACATCAGATTGTACATATAAAATTAAAAAAGATGATTTTCAAATTACTTTTAGTGAATGGAAGGATAAATATAATTATAATACATTATCTATTAAATCTCAGTCTTTAGCGTATAAGTTTTTGAATTCTTATGATTATAGCGTTCATCGTTTTATTAATAATTTCCCTATTGATGATAATTTATATCAAGAAATTGATCTCAAAAAAGCTTATTATAATTATTCAGATAAAACACAAAATAAACATTATGTTGGCATTCCTTCAGGTTCGTTTATTTGTGTTTCTTGTCCTAATGATTTCAATATTTCGAATCTTAATAAATTACATGAAAACGGATTAATCGGATTTTGTGAAATTAAAATAACTAAGACTAATGATAATTTAGATTTTTTAGGATTTTCTGTTAATTCTATTCATACTTTAGCTACTCATACTATTTTGTTTATGTCTAAATATTGTGAATTTGAATTTATTAATATTATGTACGCACCTTCAGTACATATTCCATTTGATGAAAAATTTTTAAATGTTATTCCATTAGAAGATAATGATGATACATTAGAAGATAAGAAAGGTATTAAATATTATTGTAAAGCTTACGGTTTAATGTTGTGTGATTCAGATTTAGTAGTTACAACAATTAAACCAGATAAAAAAGATAATGATTTGTTTCAAAGTAAAAATGGCTATACTTATAATAATATTGATAATTTTTATCAAACATTAACAAAACAAGAAGTAGTTCATAAAAACGGGAATACTTATAAAATTTATAATAATATTGAAAATTTTAACTCATGGAAGCATATATCTTATTATATTCATTCATATACAACAACACAAATATTAGAACAATTAATGAACTATAATGTTAAAACTGATGTATTTGGTGTTAAATTAGATTCAATTGTATTAAAAAAAGATGTTGATTTAAAATTAGGTTCTAATTTTGATATTAAAAACTCAAAAATTGAAAAATTATTAAAGAATATTAAACAACTTGAAAATAATTTTATTCAACATCAAAAAATAGTAAATAAATTAAAAAATAATAATTACGATTCTTTAGATGATGGTTTGGATGATGGTTTATTTGATGGTTTAGATATGGAACATTCAGAAAATATTAAAATGAATTGGAAAGATGAACCTGATGAACCTACTAATATAAATTTTCTAAATAATGGATTGTATAATAAATATAAAATTCAATTACATAATGAACATAAATTTGATGAATCATTTACACAATCAAAAGAATTAATTTATAATCGTCATATATTTATTCAAGGTCAAGGCGGTAGCGGTAAAACTTACTCAATTTTAAACTCATTTAATTTATATACTTCCGCTATTTGTTATACTACTAGTTGTTGGAATCTTATTAACACTCAAAAAGAAAATAATTCGTCTATTATTGGCGTGTCCATTCCTAAATTAATAGGTGAAATGAACGGAAAAAAAGTTGATAAATACACTGGTACAAATATTCGATATTTAATTGTTGACGAAAAAACACTAGTAACAAATAATATTTTAAAGAAAATTTTAAAAGAATTTCCAAATATTTTTATTTTTGTTATTGGCGATATTGATATTGATGGTCACGCTTATCAGTGTACATTAGAAACAGAAAAATTTTACCCTTTAGATTGGGGTATGCAAGTTATCAAGTATACTAAGTCTTATAGATTTGATCGCGAATTAAATAATAAATTAATTGAATTAAGATCATTTGCAAAAACTGACGCTCGTAATATTTACAATCAATGTAAACGAATTTTTCCTAATAATTTTAAAAAAATTGAAGACGTTCAATTTAATGATGATGATGTAGGTATTAGTTGTTTAAAAAATATTGAAGACGGACAATGTAAATATTCTCAATATTTTATTAATAAAGGCGCTAAGCCTCAATATGTTATTAAAAATACAGTATTAGAAAAAAATCAACTTAAGGGTCAAATATTATATGAAAAACCCGAACATAAAAATTATATTGAAACTTTATTTAGAACTATTCATAGTTTTCAAGGTAGTCAACTTACACATAATAATAGAATTATTATTTATCTTAATAGTTTATTTGATTCTCAATTATTATATACTGCTCTTTCTCGTGCGCGCCGAGTAGATCAGATTATTATTATTGATAAATTAAAATAAAAAATACTTTTTTCTGGGGGGAATTTTCGTATTTTTTTTCTTTTATTATATAATGTATTATTGTATATTATGTGGTTCAATAACTAATATTAACTTGTCATTATGTGTAAAATGTCAAATTAATCAAAAAATTAGTAAACAATTTATAAGATTTGGTAATTAATTTTATTACACTGAAAGTCTCGCAATTTTATTTAATAATAATTATTAAATTATTACTAAATTATGAAACAATATTTTTAACTTTTTATACACTAGATTTTACCACAATTTTTTTCAAAATTTTTTTCCATTTTTTTTACCATTTTTTTTTGCCATTTTTTTTTTACCATTTTTTTTTTGCCCTAAAATTCGCCATTTTTTTTGCCAAAAATTCGCCCTGAAAAATTGCCCTAAATTCGCCCTGAAATGTTGGAAAAAA
>Ga0207939_1000317_pt1 | contig 15322 bp, 29 predicted proteins | sample LakMenEpi02Jun12_FD_150663 | JGI IMG/M metagenome (GOLD analysis project Ga0207939, IMG submission 150663) | Freshwater microbial communities from Lake Mendota, WI - 02JUN2012 deep hole epilimnion (SPAdes) | ecosystem: Environmental > Aquatic > Freshwater > Lentic | place: Lake Mendota, Madison... | reverse complement strand
TAGAAGAAGATCTTTGTGGTGCTATAATCACAACAGTGTCCAAGAATTACCCCAAGATAATGAATCTTCAATTGCTGCACACATTTCATAAACACAGAGGCTCAGGTGTTGGAAAGAAACTCTGTCAGTGGGCTTTGCAAAAAGCTGTTGATGATGGGGTGAATTACTTCAGAGTTTCAGCTGAGCCAGATGCTGTTTTGTTTTATGAGAAATGTGGATTTGTATTTCAGGGTAGACAAAAATCAAATAGCCAACTTTCTATTTTTCGCATAATAGATAATAATTTTTCAAACGGCGATTATTCTATCTCTGATCCTATCATAAACAAAGCAGTTTACAGAAAAGGCAAAGGTGGATGTGTAGAAGTGTTTGTTAAGTCTGAACAATCTGATTTGGAAAAATTCTATGGATAGCAGAGAGCTCTTTATTCGATGGTATGCATGGTCTCTGGAATATAAAGATTGTGATCCTTCTGTTTGGATGACAAATTATCTTAATAAAAGATATCAGCATAATGACGAGGAAAGAATATGGCTTTGCTGGCTTTATGGTAACACATATTATCTTCCGACATCATGGGTGTTAAAGAATGAGTTTCCCGATTATGAGTTGGCTACTGTAGATAGAATAACAAAATGGAACAACACCAACTATAAAAGACTTAGATATCAAACAGACACAAAATACAATAAAGGCCATTTGCCTTCTATGTTTGAGTCTTACCAAAAATATTTTGGAAACAAATTGCAAAGAGATGTATTAGAATCATTATACTCTGACAATGAAAAACAAAATTTCGATAATATATGGAATTCTGTAAATAAAAACTTCTATAAGTTTGGGAGATATACAACATGGTTTTATCTTCAACATCTTAAACATACCGCAGGAATAAAAATAGAACCAACATCACTAATGCTGTCAGATTATTCTGGGAGTAAATCACACAGAAATGGTTTGTGTTATGCTCTAAGCAAACAAGATTGGATAAATAATAAACTTACTGAGAAAGAATATCAGTGGCTGCAAGCAAAGAGCGACGATATTCTAATTGAAATGAGACAAAGATTTCCTCAGTTGTCCTCACAATTAGATTATTTTACTATGGAAACATGTCTCTGTAGTTTTAAGAAAATATTCAGAGAGAATTCTTCTAGATATTTGGGATATTATCTCGATAGACAAGCTGAAGAGATATCTACTGTTTCTTCTGATAGTTGGAACGGGATAGACTGGGACGTTTTGTGGCAAGCTCGAAAAGAAACTATTGATAAAAAGCTTGACAAACGCACAGGAATAGACAAGAATAGGTTTGGCGAATACCTGAAGACTGGTTCCATTGATAGAGTAGAGTGGATGTTTAAAGATTCCGTTAAAAAAGATATTGGATTGGAGATGTTTTTCGCATGAAAGTTATTGCTATATTTGGAGAGCCAGGCAGCGGTAAATCCACCCTGATGAATGAATTGATGGCGCGTATTGGGATCTCAAGAGAAGTCAAAACTGATTTCAAACTTGTGCCATATCATCAAAAAGAAAATATCTATATTCTCGGTAAATATGAAGTCGGAGAAGTTTTTGGTGGGACTGATAAAATGTCTATGGCTGTTCAGCCAGAAGCCATAAAATTTCTTGCTAGTTTAGATGATAATTCAGTTGTTCTTTTCGAAGGCGATAGGCTATGCACTTCGTCTTTTCTTGATCACTGCAACGATAAATATAATCTGACGATGGTATATCTCTCCACGTCAAAATCAATCCGTACAGAAAGATTTAAAGAACGAAACAGCAATCAAGATGAAACTTGGTTGAAAGGTCGTGAAAGCAAAATCAATAATATACTTTCTAATCTTAATCTTAAATTCATTACTGAAATCTTTGAGAACAATAAAAGAGAGGATTCAGAAAAAATTATAAACTTTATCATGGAAAAAATTAAATGACACCAGTTGAGAAATGGTACTTGAGAAAAAATTCTGACATAGAGAATGGCGGCGTCAAATACGATAAAGATAAGCCGCCGATGGATCTTATACCCACAGAAGCTTTGTTTGAAGTCGCTGAAATATTAAAATTCGGGGCTGAAAAATATGAGCCATACAATTGGGCCAAAGGTATGGCGTATTCGAGACTCACTGCGGCGGCACTGAGACATATCTTCAAATTCAATTCTGGAGAGGATAATGATCCTGAAACTGGGAAATCTCACATTTCCCATGCCATTTGTTGTCTTCTCTTCTTAGCAGAATACGAAAAACGGAAAGAACATTATGAGTCTTTTGACGATAGATTTGATTGGAATACAAAAAAGACTAAAAACGCTTGACTTTATGACCAGTTGCAGTATAATAAACAAATAATGAAGGAATCACCATGGAATCCCAAACAAAAATGAACCTAGAGGACGGATCTCTCAAGATCGAAGTCCCAACAGAAGTATTGAAAAATAGAAAACTATTTGTTGCCACTCCAATGTATGGCGGACAATGCGCGGGAATGTTTGCTCGATCGATCGCAGACCTTTCCGCTCTTTGTCAGAAATACGGAATTCAGCTGAGACTTTATTTCCTATTCAACGAGTCTCTGATTACTCGAGGTAGGAACTACTGTGCTGACGAATTCATGAGGTCTGGTGACACCCACCTAATGTTCATCGACTCGGATATCGGCTTCAATGCCAACGATGTTATCGCTCTTCTTGCTCTGCAATCAGAGAATCCAGAGGAAGATGAATATGATATTCTCTGCGGCCCATATCCTAAGAAGTGTATCTCTTGGGAGAAAATTAAACAAGCTGTTGATAAAGGATTCGCGGATCAAGATCCTAGCGTCCTAGATCGATTTGTTGGCGATTATGTCTTCAATCCTGCTAACGGTAAGACTGAAATTTCTCTTACCAAACCAGCGGAAATTCTTGAGGCTGGTACAGGCTTCATGATGATTCGACGCAATACTTTTGAGAAGTTTGCTGAGGCTTACCCACAGCAATCTTATAAACCAGATCACGTAAGAACTGAACACTTTGACGGTTCTCGTGAGATCATGGCGTTCTTCGACACGCCAATTGATCCTGAATCCAAACGCTATCTGTCAGAAGATTATATGTTCTGTCAGTGGTCTAGGAAAATTGGACTGAAGGTTTGGCTGTGCCCATGGATGCAGCTGAAGCATGTTGGTTCATATATATTTGGCGGTTCTCTTGTTGATCTTGCCCAAATCGGTGCTGCCGCAACGGCAGACGTAAGCAAACTAAAGAAAAAATAGGAGTATTTTTATTATGAAACTTTCCAAAGAAACCCTTGGAGTTCTTGAGAACTTCTCTTCTATCAACCCAGTTATCCTTGTTCGAAAGGGTAAACAACTCAGGACTATTTCTCCTTCAAAGGCTGTTTTTGCAGTTGCTAATGTTGAAGAAGAGTTCGATCGTCAGTTCGCGATCTTTGATCTTAAGAAGTTTATTGGTTGTCTTTCTCTGTTTGATTCTCCAGATCTAGAATTCAATGACAAGTTCGTGAATATTTCAGAGGATGATCAACAACTGTCTTATTATTTTGCTGATCCAGAACAAATCTCGTCAGCAGCACCAGAAAAAACAATCAATCTTCCTTCTGAAGATGTTGAATTCAAACTGCTGGCCAAAGATTTCCAGAAGATCGTGAAGGCTATGTCTGTTGCTGGTCTGTCCAACATCTCTGTTGTTGGTGATGGATCTAACCTTATGCTTAAAGCTCTCGATCCAGAAGGAAAAACTAATGATGCCTTCACGATCAATATCGGCAAAACTGATATGAAATTCAAGGCAGTTTTCCGAGCAGAGAATCTTAAGATGCTTTCTGATGACTACGATGTTGTTATCTGCTCTAGGGGTATCGCAAGTTTCACAGGGAGCAAAGTGAAATACTTCATTGCTACTGAGGAAAAGTACAGCAAGTTTCAATAAATAATTTGTTGTGCTTTTGATTATTATATTATGAGGAGTTATGATTATGTCTAGAGATATTCTTTTTGTAGAAAAATATCGCCCACGTCGAGTGCAAGATTGCATTCTTCCAGAAAAACTTAAAAGTGTATTCCAAAAATTCGTTGATGATAAACAAGTTCCCAATCTTATTTTGGCGGGATCTTCCGGTACAGGTAAAACCACAATCGCAAGAGCCATGCTTGAAGAAATTGGTTGCGACTATATTATCATCAACGGATCGCTCAATGGTGGCATTGATACCCTGAGAACTGATATCACCAACTTTGCTTCTTCTGTTTCTCTGACAGGTGGAAGGAAGTATGTGATTCTTGATGAGGCCGATTATCTGACAAACTCAACTCAGCCTGCTCTTCGAAACTTCATGGAAGAGTTCTCTAAGAACTGTGGGTTTATTCTGACCTGCAACTACAAAGATAAGATCATAGCTCCTCTTCATTCTCGCTGTTCTGTTGTTGACTTTAAAATCAGCAAAGAAGAGAAAGATGTTCTGGCAAAACAGTTCTATAAGCGCGTAGTAGATATTCTCAAGAAAGAAAATATCGAAGCTGAAAAGGGCGCTGTTGCTGGGGTTATCGTTAAGTTTTTCCCTGATTGGAGGCGAGTTCTTAACGAGATTCAACTTTATTCTGCTACTGGTAAAATCGACTCTGGCATCCTGGCCAATCTACAGGATGTCAGTCTTTCTCAACTTGTTGGGTTTATCAAAAACAAAAACTTCAGCGCAATGAGGAAGTGGGTTACCGAATCAGATATTGATGGAATTGCTTTGTTCCGTTCTTTCTATGATAAGGCTGATGACTATCTCACTAAAGAATCTATCCCCGCTCTTGTTCTTTTGATTGGCAAATATCAATACCAACATTCTTTCGTGGCGAATCCTGATATCAACGTTGCTGCGTTCTTTACCGAGGTTATGGTTGAGTGCTCTTTCAAGGAGTAGATAAATATGGATGTCCTTGCTTCGTTAAGAAGATGTAATATTTGCAAAGACAGAAGACCCAAAGATTCAGCCAAAATTATTCTTGAGGCTGTTGATGGGAAAAAGACTCTTAGAGTTTGCTCGAAATGCGAGAAGATTCTAGAGTTATCAAACAGAGCAGCATACGGTGATCATGATGAGCGCGAGAATTAGTCCTTGGGATTTTACCAATAGTATCAATCTAAATAAAAACGACTTGATGGAAGAAGATCCTTCCCTCGAGAAAGATTATCTGCCATTTATAGTTAACGCAAGTTTATCATATTTTCCGGATACGATTGAGTATGCGAATATGATGAACATGAACCACCATCTAGACAACAAACTTCAATATTCTTTTTACCTAAATAGTGTCAGACCCAAGAAACGTTTCAGTAAATGGGCTAAGAAAATTGACGACGAGAATCTTGATGCTGTGGTAAAGTATTTCGGGTATAATCGAACTAAAGCTAAAGAAGTTATCAAGCTACTGTCGCCAGAACAAATAGAAGAGATAAAAATAAAAAATGAAGGCGGTGGAGTTTAATAAATGCTGGACGATTTACTTGAAATAACCCTTAAGGAACCAGATGATTTTTTAAAAGTCAAAGAAACTCTGACCAGAATTGGCGTGGCTTCTCAAAAGCTCAACACCCTTTATCAGTCTTGCCATATTCTTCATAAAAGGGGCAAATATTATATTGTTCATTTCAAAGAACTTTTTCGTATGGACGGAAAAAAGACTGACATAGACGAAACAGATATAAGAAGAAGAAATGCCATCGCCCTTCTCCTCGAAAGTTGGGAATTGTTAAAAATTGTTAATAAACAGAAAGCGGAAGCTTTTTGTGTTTCTTTGAATCAAATCAAGGTCTTACCTCACAAAGAAAAAGAAAACTGGAAACTTTCCGCTAAATACAACATAGGCAAAAAAAGGTAAATTTTTTGCTTGACAATCCTGTCTGGGTCAGGTATGATGTGTTAAACTGAACGTTGTGAGGCGATAAAATGAACGTGAGAATCTTCAATTTTCCTTGTCTTCAAGATGGCGAAACACAAATCGAAAAGGTAGCCATTGAGTTGGAGCTACGCGAACGACGTGGTCAAAATCTAGAGCCAGAAGAAAGAGATTGGCTTGATTGGGCGAATAGTGTGACTATTCAGTCAACTCAAACTACATTTTGATAACATTAGACCGCGTAGCTCAGCAGGATTAGAGCAACAGCCTTCTAAGCTGTGGGTCGAAGGTTCGATTCCTTCCGTGGTCGCCAAATTATTCCGCGGTAGCTCAGTTGGTAGAGCAGTCGACTGTTAATCGACTGGTCGTTGGTTCGAGTCCAACCCGCGGAGCCAAAAAAGAATATACGTGAAATAAACAGGAACTGGAATAAAAATGCCTGCTGTATTTCTTTACGCTGACCCGCACTTCGGACACGAAGGCGTATGTAAGTTTCTGCGTCACGACGGAACTAAGCTGCGTCCTTTTGACAACGCAGAGCAGATGGACGTTGAGCTTATCAAGCGTTACAACGCTGTGGTGAAGCCAAATGACAAGGTGTATTTTCTTGGCGACGTAGCAATGCGTACCAAAGAAATGCATCGCGTACTTTTTCAACTTAACGGTGACAAGGTGCTTATAAAAGGCAACCACGACATCTTTAAGATGGACGAGTACGCTAAGCACTTCCGTGACATACGTGGCTACCATGTTATGAACGGTTGTCTACTGTCCCATATACCCGTGCATACAGAGAGTTTAGCACGCTTTGGATGTAACATACATGGGCATCTGCACTACAGGGAAGTTATGCACAATCAGCAGGTTGATCCCCGCTACATGTGTGTTTCAGTAGAGCATACTGACTATGCCCCTATACTGTTTGAAGACGCCCTAAAGCGCATAAAAGCGCGTGGTGGGCACGTTGGGTTTAAAGATAAAGGCGAGGTTGCACTATGAAAGACATTTTTACAGAATCTAGTGCGTACGTTATTAAATCGCCTCCTAGCTCAGGATGGATATGCCATCTGTTTGGAGAACATTCGCCTTTCTTAACATGGGAGCCCGCTGAAGGTCGCGTACCAAATTGGTGGGTTCGTTTCTGGATGCGAGTATTTTTTGGATCAGTGTGGAAACGTAAAGGCGCGTTATGAAAAACGTAGAAATTGTTTTGTGGCTTGCTATTTTTGCTATTTTTGTAGCATGGTATAGTTCTATTACTGTTTTAGAAAGAACGTTCCAATCTCAAGCCATAGAAAATGGGGCTGCTCAATATAATCCGCAAACAGGCGAGTTTGAGTGGAAGGTAAACAAATGAAAGTACGTATTGGAAAACACCCAAGCTGGTTTGGCCCATATCAGTTAGCAGAAAAACTCTGCTTCTGGGCCAAACCAGTAACAAACGAATATGGGTTCAAAGATCCTCCAGATTGGGTGCATAACTTTGGTACCTGGTTGGCGCATGGGAAAACTCTACCCACTCCAAAAAAGCTGGGAGAAGATCATCCCAGAACTTTGCTGTATAAGTTTCTTGCTTGGGTTTACCGCAAAAGACAGCAAAAAGTGTATGTTCGTATTGACCGCTGGGATACTTGGGGTATGGATCATACTCTAGCACACATAGTTCTTCCTATGTTGGTGCAACTTAAGGCAACTAAACAGGGGGCGCCTTATGTCGATAACGAAGATGTTCCGGAAGAACTTCGTAGTACTAATGCTACAAATGAGGGAGAAGTTGACAATCTTCATTTCAAGCGCTGGGATTGGGTTCTTAATGAAATGATTTTTGCATTTCATAATAAACTTGACGATAACTGGGAAGCCAAGTTTGAAACCGGTATCCATGACTGGAGTTTTGAGCCAACCATCGGTGAAAACGGGAAGCCAAAATATTACGAGATGGTACACGGTCCTAACCATACTTATAAAGTGGATCAAGAAGCGCGTAATGCATACCAAAAACGTATCTCCAATGGATTTCTTCTTTTTGGAAAATATTACGAGTGTTTGTGGAATTAAAAACGCTTGACTATTTGATTCCAATGCAGTATACTGTCATAGTGGATTTTAATGGAGACTGTGATGTATAAGCCAATGCCAGAAGATACCAACTGATTCGGAACTTCAATATGATTGATATGGAAAATGATATCAAAGACTCTTTTATCTACAGAAAGGTAAGGGCTAGTAAAAATTATGCACAAAGTCTCTATGCGGCTATGTGTAATAATGTTTTTGTAAAAGAAGGTGTAGAGTGGAGTTGTAGCTGGAGGTCCTCTGGTGCCATTGTTTCCTCTATGCGTACGAATGAAGATTATATAGATTATTACTGTTCTGGTATGGGAGTTTTTGAGGAAAGACCCGCTACCAAGGAAGGCGAGGTAACTGACGAGATCAGAGAAGATCTAGCAAGAATTGGGTGGAGTGTTAAAGATGGTGATTGAAAACGTTTTTCCAAAACTGTATTGGGGTATTAAAGTTCCCATGGACGGTAGGGACGGTAGCTATTTGTGGGTTGTCAATGGATATCCGGATATAGAAATACTGAAATATGAATCCCAACAAGAAGCAGAAAAAGCTGCTAATGATATGGGATGGAAAATGTTTAAAATCGAGCCAATACAAGAAGGCATAAATTATGAGCCCTGAACTAGACAAACAACTTTGTGAAAAATATCCGCTTATATTTGCGGACCGTCACGCAGATATGACCCAAACAGCAATGTGTTGGGGATTTGACTGTGGCGACGGCTGGTACAACATTATCGATATAATGTGTTTTGCTATTCAAAGTCACATTAATTACTCTGTAAAAGCAAGAGAGTATGACATTAAATTTAACAAAGATCTTGAACAGGCTATTGCTTCAAACTTTCAAGACTGGCCAGCCTATTATAACAGAGAACCCAGAAAACTAACTGAAGTTATTCCTCAAGTAGTGGCAACACAAGTTAAAGAAAAGTTTGGTGGTCTTCGTTTTTATTACACAGGCGGGGACGATCACATTACGGGTATAGTTACCATGGCTGAACTTATGAGTGAGCGGACATGTGAGGAGTGTGGAGATCCTGGTCAACTGTATACTAATGGCTGGCATAAAACTCTATGCGTAAAACATGCTAAGGAAGCGGGCTGACCCGCTAGGCTACTGAGAGAAAAATAGATGCAAGAGTCCGAACCCAAACATTCTGTAGAAAACATGACTGAGATACAACTGGAATTATCAGAAGAAGATTATGAGTATATAAAAACTGCTTCCGCTTTGAGAGGAATTTCTATTGACGAGTTTATACAACAGGCGTTGCAAAAAGTTATTGATAAATATGAGGGGAAGACCTAATTATGAGAGATAAAATCGTATATTCTTTGAAGAAATATTTCGAAGCAGAAATCGACAAACGTATAGTAAATATCGAAATCATGCTCGCGAACCCTATGGCAATTCACGAACATACTGATTATACTGCTGCCATGGAACTTGAATTAGCAAAAATTAGTGAATATCAAGACAAGTTAGAAGTCCTAGAAAAATATTTTATCAATTGATCAATACGCCCACTTAGCTCAGTCGGTAGCAGCGTCTGCCTTGTAAGCAGAAGGTCATCCGTTCGATTCGGATAGTGGGCACCATAAATGCGAAAGAAAGAAATGCTTAAACAAATATTGTTCTCCTTGCTAATGGCCACTCCTGCAATAGCACAACCAGTAGCATCAGATGGTTATGTTTTTAAAGGCAGCCCGCCTGCCGTAAGAAAAGACTTTCGAGTTATTATAGAAGAATATAATACTCGTAATGAACTTGTAAAAGGTATACAAAAATATGGCGTCGCTCATGGTGATGTTCATGCTTTTGCTGTAATTGATCCAAACAAAAATACCTGCACAATACATATAATTAGACCAGCAAAACGTTATATGCCAGAACATATGGGTCACGAACTGACTCATTGCATTTATGGAGGGTGGCACAAATGAGCGACAACATTAAAGAACGCATTTCTACTTTTTTCCAACTTTCTGGGCTTTTGCTTTTCTTTGGTCTGTTCATTTATTCTTTTGTTGTAAGAGATTTTACATATTTCGGGATCCTTCTTCTTGGCATATTGATTGTTGTTTTCTTGTCTCTTTTTCTCGTTGTAACTGCATCAATTTTGTATTATATGTACAAAGCTTCAATTTTTGTCATCACAGGCAAAGAATTTGATTTATAAATAGGGTGTGGCCGTTTTATGGGGATCCCCTATGACTTTATTAGAAAAAGTGAAACATATTCTAGACAAAAAGACTCTTTCTCCTGAAAGTATAGCAACAAAACATAAAGTTCCTCTAGATACTGTTTTTAGACAATTAGAAATAGGTATTGATGTTGAGAAAGAGCACACCACTGATAAAAAAGTTGCACGAGAAATTGCTTTAGATCATTTGGGGGAAGATCCAAAATATTATACAAAACTGGTTAAAATTGAAACCACAAAATAAGACAAAGTTTAATATTATAAATAGAGGCATAGTAAATGTGGAAACGTATTAAATGTCTCTGATGGAAGCTATAATTGACGTTCTCAACGCAAAAACTCCCCCATCGGCGGAGCAAAAAGCCAAACTTGATGAAAACGAAAGTCCGTTTGGTCCCTCCAAGCTTGCGATTAAATCTATTATAGATAATATACCAAAAGTTTCAAGATATACTGATGAAATAGAAAAAACATTTCAAGAAGAAATATCGAAAAAAGATAAAATTCCTTCAAAACTGATAACTGTTTCTAATGGATCTGATCCATTATTAAGAGTTTTTGGACAGATGATCGCCAAAGACGGGCAAGGACAGCTTATTGTTCCAAATACTACCTACGAATCAGTAGTCACAGAATCTAAAAAATATGGAGCTTTGATAACTGGCGTTGATATGAACAAAGATTTGTCTATAAATTTAACAGCCATAGAAAACAAAATAAATAAACAAACCACTGGAATATATATTTGTAATCCCAACAACCCAACAGGTAATAAAGTTAACATAGCACAATTGAGAGATTTTATAGCACGAGTATCAAAATATACTCCATGTTTAATCGACGAAGCCTATATACATATGGTAGATAACTGGGAGAAAAACACCGTAATAGATATGGTCGAGAAATTCGATAATGTTATGGTAACTCGAACGTTTTCCAAAATTTATGGACTGGCTGGACAAAGAATTGGTTATGCTGCAGCTAGTCCCAATTTAATGTATAAATTGAATAAAATTCTTCCCGGACCAGGTTTTACCAACTCTTTGGGGTTGTATGCGGCTTTAGCGAGCATGGAAGATCAGAAATTTTTACCTGACGCAAAGAACAAATTTAAAAAAGCCAGAAATTCAATTTATGATATAGTTAAAAATTTGGGTTTAGAAATGGCGGCTGATCCCCAGGCATGTTTTGTTTATTTCAATACCAAAATGAATGCAGAAAATTTTCAAAAACAAATGGCTAAATTCGGCGTTCTTGTTGTTGGAAGAGTTTGGGCTAAATATCCAACTTGGTCTCGCGTGTCAGTGGGATTAGACTGGGAGATAGACAAATTTAAAAACTCTATCGAGAAAGTAATTAAAGCGGAGAAACAAAAATAATGGCAAATACCAATCTCCACTATACCCGAATGCTCCAACAGATCAACGAAGTTTTTGATGAACTTGGTTGGAATGGAACAGATATTACAGTTACAGCAAACTCTTTAATTCTTTCTTCTAATACTGCAAAGGGAATGAAGGTTGATGTGTTTCAACCCTCTTATCCTTTCTTTGATCTTTTGGGGGAAATTCGTGTTGATGAAGCTGGTGGGGCAACAAAACCAGATTTTAACATCTACAAGGGCAACATTAAACAATATCAGTTTGCTGTAGACGATCATGTTTTTGGTGTTTATCATCTGCCGCATGACTATGTACCAAACTCCAATATCTTTATTCATGTGCATTGGTCAACAAACGCCGCTTCATCAGCTGGATCTCCAACCTTTGAAATAGAAGCTTCTTACTCTAAGGGGTTTGGTCAAATGCAGTTTTCTAACAACGTAACTGTTACTGTGTCAAATGCATATATCAATTCTTATACTCATATGGTTTCTGAAACACAACTTTCTTCTCCTAATGGAGTTTCACTCGGATCAGGCCAACTTCTGGTAACTCAAGATCTTGAGACAGATGGTATAATTATAATTAGAGCTAAACTTTTGACAAACACCATGAGTGTTTTGCCGTTCGTACACCATATGGATATACATTATCAGTCTACTAATATTGGAACGAAAAACAGAAACCCAGCTTTCTACACATAATCGTTTTATAAATATACAGGTATAAGATAGGAGCAAAATATGTCATTCGACCTTTTAACTTTTCTAGAACCACTTTTCAATCTTCTTATGGCTGCAGCTTCAGCTGCTGTTCTCGCACTAGTTCCCCCACTTGTGAAAATGTTTCTACAAAAAATTAAACTTGATGGACTTGTTTCAGATGACATCGTCAGAGGCTACCTAGAAAAAGCCCTCGCAAACGGTATTCTTCTAGCCAAAACTAAAATTGCCGAGCAGAAAATCACTGTTGACGTTGACAATCAAATTGTTTCAACTGTTCTCGTTTATCTTCGTCAAAACGTCCCAGACGCCCTCAACCATTTCGGTTTGACGGAAGCAAAAGTAGCAGAGCTTGTTAAAGCTCGACTCTCTGCTGCTTATCTCTAATAGTAAATAAAATGAAATAAAACAGCGGCAGCTTAGGCTGCCGCTTTCATTTCCTCATAAATTATTGAAATTATTTGTATTTTTAGCTTTACTTTCTAAGAAAAGCGAGGTACAATCATATTAGCTATAAAAAGGAAAAAGAACATGTTCAAAGTTCTTGTTATAATTTTAGGTGGAATATTCACCGTAGATCAACTAACTTTTGAAAAATATTCAGAACCTAATCCAGTTTTGGAAACTGTTATTTATACCTCTCAAAAAACTCTTGAAGAAGAAATACGAGAGGAAGAAATCGATTGTTTGACCAGAAACATTTATTTCGAGGCCAGAAATCAATCAACAGAGGGACAATATGCCGTGGCAGAAGTTGTTCTGAATAGAGCAGAGAATCCAGATTTTCCAGAAAATATTTGCGAGATTGTTCAACAAAAAAACGAAAGGGGATGTCAATTCTCTTGGTACTGTGATGGGAAATCGGACAAAATGAGAGACAAAAGAGCGATCATAAAGGCTAAACAGATCGCCATCAAATCCTTAGAACAAAAAACCAATTATACAAATGGAGCTCTTTTTTATCATGCAAATTATGTAACGCCAGATTGGCAAAATCTAAGAAAGACTGCGGAAATTGAAGATCATATTTTCTACTCTTCAATTTAACTAAGTATGTTATGGCGTAGGAGAATTGGATGCTTATATACGTAAGAGGCGTAAAATCTAAACGTATTAGAGACAGAATAAGAAGTTGCGCTAAATTCTGTTTGTCCAAACTGCTCAACAAGACTAAACAAAAAAATCTGACTGTTTTCATAAATATCAAAAGCAAAGCGAAAGCTGAAACTTATGGATTCTGCAATCCTCTAGGAAAAAATATCAAAACTGGAAGAGATGAATATGAAATCACTTGTGTGCATCAACCAAAAATAGATCCACTACAAGGAAACGTATACAGAACCCTAGCCCACGAGCTTGTCCACGTTAAGCAATTTGCTACTGGACAAATGAATAGGCATATCGTGACGAAAAAAACTTCATCTGGAAAAAGGGTGACTGGTACTCTCTGGGAAGGCAAAATATACTCCAGCAGTAAGTATGAAGACAGCGAGGAAGGATATTACGACTCTCCATGGGAAATCGAAGCTTATGGAAGAGAAGTTGGGCTGTATCGGCTCTGGAAACAATCAATGAACGAGGAGGAAGATCTTTGAGTGAGTTTGATAAAGTAAAATCATACATCCTAAGATGTTACGAACAAAACAAACAAATTTCCCAAGTTGATGTGTTAAAAGCTTTTGTTGTAATTATGGAAAAAATTGATGAAATCGAAAAAACCAAAAAAGAAAGCTGTATCTGCCAAACCACAGAGGACGCTCCAGAAATCTCTGAAGAAAAAAGCGGCGACTCCTTATGTTTGCTACACGCTCAAAGAGATTTTTGATAAAAGAGTAGAAAATAACTACGGCATTGCTGCTGTTGATGCTTTGACTGACGCATTCAAAAACAAAAAACGATTAGCAATAGTAGATAGAAATATAGATCCCAAAAAAATTCCACAAGTTTGGTATAGTCTGTCTGATTATATTGAAATAGATGGTATTGTTTTAAAATCGACAGGATTATATAATGTTCAATAAAAAATGGGTTGACAGATTTATGGATCTGTCCAGAACAATTTCTCATTGGTCAAAAGACCCAAGCACAAAAGTTGGTGCTGTGATCGTTGATGATAAGAAAAGAATCATCGGTGTTGGATATAACGGATTTCCTAGAGGCGTTGATGATGATGAGGAAAGATATGCTGATAGGCAAACCAAATACAAAATGGTTTCTCATGCTGAAAGAAACGCCTTAGATAATTGCCCAATCTCAGCCGAAGGCACAACTATGTTTGTTACCTTGATGCCTTGTAGTGATTGTGCAAAATCCATTATTCAAAGAGGAATAAAAAGAGTGATCGTCGCCCCAATGCTAATCCAAAATGACTTAGCGGAAAATTATAACTGGGACACGGATATCTATAATTGGAAAATAACCCAACTGATGTTCAAAGAAGCTGGAGTTGAGTTGATTTTTTCTTGAAAACGCTTTACAAATCATTGAATACGCGGTATAGTATTTGTTGGTCGATGGAGTATCAGCATGGGAAGTTTTTACACAAACGTTTCTAGAAAGGGTAACGATCTTCTCGTGAGAGGATTCGACTCCAACGGAAATCGTTTCAACCGAAAGGTTAAATACCAGCCATATCTTTTCATACCCTCTCAAACAGAGGATAAATTCAAGACCATTGAAGGCAAATCTGTCTCCAAGATTGAATTTGATTCGATGTCTGAAGCCAGAGAATTCCTGAAGCAATATGAAGATGTTGCTGGTATGGAAATCTATGGCTTCACTGATTTTATCTACGCTTATATCAACGACAGATACAAGTCCCAGATATCCTATGATCCTTCTCTGATCAGAACAGTGTTTATCGACATCGAGGTTTCCTCTGCTGGAGGATTCCCAGACATTGCAACTGCAGACAAGCCGATTACAGCCATCACTATTTCTTGGCGTGGGCGCAAACATGTGTTTGGTCTGAGAGACTTCAAGCCCCACAAAGACAATGTGATATACTATCACTGCAAAGACGAAGAGACTCTGCTGGCGAAGTTCC
>Ga0207939_1000316_pt1 | contig 15341 bp, 19 predicted proteins | sample LakMenEpi02Jun12_FD_150663 | JGI IMG/M metagenome (GOLD analysis project Ga0207939, IMG submission 150663) | Freshwater microbial communities from Lake Mendota, WI - 02JUN2012 deep hole epilimnion (SPAdes) | ecosystem: Environmental > Aquatic > Freshwater > Lentic | place: Lake Mendota, Madison... | reverse complement strand
CATTGATTCCATTCCAAGTATGGCAATTGAGTAATTCCAAGTGTCGACTCACCCTCTTGTCTCCTACCCATTTGTGGTGAATAGATTTCATCGGTAACTGAAGATGCTAACATAAATGAATCAAATCCACCATACCAACTTTTCATATTACCGCCAATCATAATACCATTTCTATTTTCGTGTGGTGTTATGTTTTGAATGGGGTCTTCAATCATTAGTGATTGTAAAACTCTAACATCAGAATGATTTGTTAGTCCTTGATAATATTGTTTATCTTGGTGATTATGAACAAATATAATGTCAGCAGAAACAAGATTGTTGTAGTAGTGAATCTGATTTGTTAGATTATAATCTTGAAAATACCAAAATGGCCCTTCTTGCATTACGCCTACTTTTTTACAAAATCGTTTGATATGCGTTAAGTCAACAAGTTCTGGATTATTTTTTGGAGTAATTACAATACCTAAATCATATTCTTCCAATGGGTGATGTTTTAGGTTATAATGCGTAGCATCTAATGCAACTATCCAAGCAAACTCCGTTCTCATGTTGTTATGGGTTCTTGGTATTTTACCAACAAACTCCATTTCAGTAAAGAATGCTATTTTCATATTATTTTCCATAACTCAATATTATACCCTCTTGGTGTATTGTGGTAAAAGAGCTACCATCTGTTCTATTTACTTTAAACCCAGCGGGCTCTCCTATATATTTTTCAATTACCAACCCAGCATCTATCGCTTCATTAACAGCTTTATACACTCCGGTAGAATCAGGATGTCCGTAATCATCAAATACTAAATAAATACCAGTATCGTGATTCATTTTTGTTAGGGCTTGATTTATATCAAATATTACATTTTCGTATAAATGTATACAATCAATTACGACTACATCATAATAGGTTCGTAAAGTATCGTATGTTTTAACATTATATGCATCGTTCAATATAAAATCAATATTACCAATACCACTACAATATTCTCTAGCTTTAGCAAGTCGGTTTGGATTAAATTCAATAGTGTCTACATTATGAAATAACGAACTTAAAACTTTAGTAGTTACGCCATAACAGGTGCCAACTTCCAAACAAGATTCTAAATTTTTTCCATAAAAAAAATCTATAACATCATGTTTCCATTTTAATGATGTGGTATCTTTATGTTCTAAATTCTTTTCAGAAATTCCTTCTAATATTTTATATTTAATTTCCATATAATTCTTTATAAGTTCGTTCCATCCAATAAAAAACATTTCTTGGATTTGGTGGAATTGCGTTAAAATGATATATCCACCCCGCGTCTAAAAAGTGTAACTCATCACTAAACAAAGAATATTGTGGAATGTGTAATAGATTCTTTCTAAACAAATCTTGTAGATTATAACACTCATCCATATAAGTAACATCAATATTATGGAGTTGTGTTAAATAATTGATAATTGTTTGGTCGGTTCCAGCGCTTATTTTATCATTCCAAACATTGATAGTTTCTATATTATCTAAATAATATTTCTGAACTTCTTTGTAAAATGGTATGTGTGATTTATTGGTAATTTGAAACCCACCATTAAAATATTTCCAAGGTTTAATCTTGGGTTCATTTGGAAATAAAGCATTACCCCAATCTCGTATACTACGAGTTACCCATTCATAACATCCATTATTTACAACTACCCCCAACTTACCATCAGTTTCATTGAAAAAGTTTGGAGTTTCAGGATGTATAATTGTATCCGCATCAACAATTAAAACTTGGTCGTAATCAATATTATTATGCTGAAGAATTTCGTGAACCCAATATCTTTGTAAAGTTACTTTAAATTTATTTACATCAGTAATTGGTTCGGTCCATTCGACTAATTCAACATTGTGTTTATCACACCAACTTTTCCAACTTTTTATGGAATAGTGATATGAATTATTCCGACCATTACCTAAATCTACATTTGGTATAAAAACTATATTTTTCATAATTCGTTAATGTAATCTTTTAATTCACGAGTTGGATTCCATCCTAAAACTTTGTTGGCTGTAGAATCGGTATTTAATGTATCTCTTGCTTCACCCAATTTACCATCTTTGTAGATTGGGTCAATTCCAAACATTTTTGCAACTTCATTTACTGAATGGTTTTTACCCCTACCCAATTCTAACTCATAACCATATGCTTGTTTTTCCATGATAAGAATTAAAGCATCTACAATATCATCAATATGCGTAAAATCTCTACGTTGTTCACCATCACCATAGATTTCAGATTGAACTCCGTTTTGAATGTTGTTAATCCAACGACCAATTAAAGTGGTGTATCCACCCTCAAGGAGTTGATGTGGTCCATAAACATTGTAGAATCTTGCGATAGAAGCCAACAATCCAAAATGAGTTTGATATAGCGTAATAATATCTTCACCCAAATCTTTTGAGAATGTGTATGGGTTTTTAAACCTACCACTATGTTTTGATGATGAACCTGCGTAGACTAAAGGAATATTGTTTTTAACACAAAACTTAACCACTTCATATGTTCCGTTAAAGTTTGTATCAATATACTCTTCAGGTCGTTGAAAAGATGGTCCAATTCTTGCAATAGCAGCCAAATGAAATATAATATTAAAATCTTTATCCATTGTGGATATGTTTTGAATATCACCCACCCAATATCTACAACCATCTACTTCATTGGATTTTAAACCAGTTGAATAGTTGTCTAATGATTGAACTTCGTGTCCATCTTTTAATAATCTTTTGATGAGGTTTGTTCCTACAAAACCAGCACCGCCTGTAACTAATATTTTCATTTTATCCGATACCCTTCCACGTTGCTCCATTTGTGGTGTAGTAATGATTTACTTCTATGGTGGGTGTATATAAATAGTTTTTACCAGCTTTTATAATATCATCAGCCCAATACCTATCTTCCTTTCCAGGAAGGGTTTCATCAAATGGATATTTGGTTAATACCTCTTTTGTATAAAAACAAAATGCGTTATGTAAAAATGCTCTACCTTCAAGTGGTGAGTTCATATTTTTTTCCTCAGCATCACCAAAATGAGACCAAATATATCGTTTGCTAATTTTTTTACCACGATAAATAGGAGTTTGCTTTCCAAATACAGCTACATATTTTTTTAATTTACTATCAATATAATCCAAATCTAATTTGGTTATTTGTGAATGTGCTGATAATATTAATATAGTATTGTATTTTGAGTTTTTAACCCCAAGATTTATTGCTTTGCCAGGACTATAATCATCTATGGTGATTACTTTAATATCACCACGATTATTAAACAATTTTACAACAGCCAATGAATCATCGGTAGAATGGTCATCAATTACAATTATTTCAGCGTTTGGAATAAAATCTAAAACCGATTGGATAGCAAACCCAATATACTGATGTTCATTGTGGTTTCTGATAATTACACTAACCATTAAATCTTCCGGTATAATTGTTCCTTGAATCTAATTCACTTTGTTGAAAATCATCGCCATGAGAAATAAACATCTCTTCTCTCATTTTGATATAATCAGTCAAATCTTTCATCTCGTGAGGTAGAATGGCAAACTGATTATCACGACCTGGCAAACTTTTGTCGGTTGTAAAGTGTTTTTCAACAACCATAGCACCCTCACCAATAGCTACCTTTGCAGATTCCACACCTTCAATGTGGTCAGAGTATCCAACGGAAAATCCAATAGTCTTGAATAGGTTCATTCTTAATAGATTTGCCATAGATGGTTTACACGGATAAGTAGAAACACAATGTAGTATGTATAAATCGGCAATGTCTACAAAAGAAGTGCTTTCCTCAATCTCATCAAATGTAGATGTACCCGTTGACATAAAGATTGTCTTAAAGTTTTCATTACAATACTTAATGAGTTCGTGGTTTCGTGATTCAAAACTTGGAATCTTCACATCTTCCACACCAAGCTCCACCAATAACTCAGCGTCTTTGATACTAAACACACTTGACATAAATTTAATACCAACCTCATTACAATAGTTGATGAGTTCAATATGCCGTTCCCTCGTGAGTTCTGCTTTTTCATAGATTTCTCTACGACCATCAACATCCCACACACCGGGCTTTAATCTGCTTACTGACCAACTTTGAAACTTAGCGTAAGTAGCACCAGCCTCTGCTGCTGCACGAATCATTTCTTTGGCGAGTTCCATATCACCACCATGATTCCATCCAATTTCTGCAATTACTTTAACCATAGTTGGTCGTTTTTTCCTAAATGACATTTGTATCCAAATCCAAGTTTTTTAAGATTATCTTCGGTTTTTTTGTTCATATTAAATTCATTTGTGATGATTAGCTCAATTAAAATTGCTTGAGTTTCTGAAAAGAAATCCTCACATTCTAATATATTTGCTTCAGCACCTTCTACATCCATTTTAACAATGTGGGGTCTTATAGTTTCGTTGTTTGCGTTTTTAAATGGGACACTAATTGAATTTTCTTTGTTAAAAATACTATATGTTCCATTATTTGATTTACCATCGGAACGCATTCCTATTGTAAACTCGCCATCAGAATTAAACAACCCATATTCGTGTATAGTAAATCGTGTATCTTCTAACTTTCGTAGTTCGTTCAAATTGTCTGGCTGTGGTTCGTATGCATGAAGTTCACATTCAGGATATACTTCTAAAAAAGATTCGGAAAAATATCCAATATTAGCACCAATATCGGCTATAATAGGATTTGGTGGATTTACACCATACGTTTCCTTCAATTCTTTTATTTGACGAAGTGCGCCAGGTTTAAGTTGTGATTTTAATTGTTTTGTTAATAACATTATTTTCTTGTTTTTAAAATGTAATGTCCCCAAAGTTCAGGATTATCAACTTCATAAGCATCACTTGTGTATTCGTATTCTACTTTTAAACCTAAAGATTCTAACATAGATTGTATATTATCAATAGAATCCATCTTACCACCTCTATAATTTTCTACCTCAACATCCTTAACAACATTTAAAAATTTTTCTAAATTTGGTTCTGGTGAGTATAAAGAACGATATTGGTTATATTCCGTAGCACATATTAGTCTTTCAGTTATATTAGAAAAAGTTTTAAAGAAATAATCTATACTAAATATAACTCCAGAATCTTTAGTTAAATTTTGACATTTTGTAAAAAAATCTTTCTTATTATTTGTAGTAAGATGATGCAAAAACCAACGATTTAAAATAATATCAAATTTCACATCCGTTTCAAATTTAAATATATTTGCGCTTATAAATTTTGCACTCTTAAAACCATAAGTAGAATTTTTAAACTCATTTTCAAATACCTTTGATAAGTCTATGCAAACTAAATTTATTTTTGATTTTGTATTAATATCAACATCTTGTATTTCCCAAGCGTTTGGAGAACCTACTATTAAAATATTATACTCAATTTCTAAATTACAATATGATTCTATAAAATTTTTAATATCTGTTCTAGTACATTTATCAAAAAATTTATTGTGCATCATTGGATTTCCAGCCATATATTTCCTATTTTAAATTATTTTTTGCTAATTCTAAATCAGATTCATAGTGAACATCCACCGCATTATCTTTAATACATCCCAATCTTTTACTAACTTGACCTGATTTTAGATATGCATACTTAAATATACGAACTGAACCACTGCGTTTATAACTTGGATTAACCGTAATCAAATCATCATATTTATTTTCAATCATATAGTCAATACACTCATCAAGAGTATGCGACCTATTTGGGTTGTCTGGCTGAAGACCTATTACAAGGTCGTAATCATGTAATGTTTTATTAACTATATCTAAATATACGTCCACCACTTCGGTATCACCACATAATTCTTTAGAGCGTTCATCAAAATAAACACCATATTGTTCACAAATTGATTTAACTTCAGCACTCTCCGATGAAACTAATATGGTTACCTCATGTTTACTTTGGTTTGCATAATCTACTGAATGTAGGAACATAGGTTTACCATTCAACTCACGAATGTTTTTCTTTTCCAATCGTGTTGAGTCAAGTTTGGTTGGGATAATTACTAATACTTTCATAATTTATTTATAGCCCATTTGTAGGCTTTTTCTTGTCCTTGAATTGTCATACCACCAATATGAGGTGTAAATATACAATTTAATTTTGAATTATCCAAATTAAAAAATGCAGATTTTGAAATATCACCAAATTCATCCTCAATCACATCAGCTGCATATCCGTAAAGTTTACACTCTTTAAGTGCTTTGATTACATCTGATTCATTCACAATCTCACCACGAGATGTATTTACTAAAAACTTAACATTACGAGAAAGTAAATCGTAGTCAATCATATATTTTGTTTCATCACTAACATGAACGTGAAGTGATACTGCATCGCATATTTGGAATAAATCCTGTAATGTTTTTACATTAGATTCATCTGAATATGGGTCATAAATATAAACTTGAGCATCAAAGGCTCTACAATATTTTACCATCATCTTACCCAATCTACCATATCCAACAATACCAACTTTGAAGTCTTTCATTTGTTGACCTACAAAAGGTAGATAATCCCAACTTTTTTCTTCTTTGGTTTTGTTGTTTGAAATTGTAATGTTTCTCATCAAATCAAGAAGAAGTCCAAATGCAAGTTCTGAAGTAGATGGTAGTTGATTGATTAGTTCATAGTCTTTGGTTAAAGAATATATCTTGATTCCAACCGATTCACAATAATCAATATCAATATGATTCATACCCGTAGAGCAGGTGTTGATTAGAGATACATTTGTTCCGTTTAATAATTCCTCATCAATTTTATAAGTTTGTTGATTTGGATTACACAGTATTGTATCTATGCTTTTGTTCAATAACAAATCCCTAACTTCCGACTTTGAACCTTCTTCTAAAAGATGTATTTCACCCTTTGTAGCCAATAAATTTAAAACACCATTTAGATGTTTGATAGGAGTTACCACAGCTATTTTCATAAAAACTTTTTAATTTCATTTACCATTAAGAATGTGCTGTTGAATTCAAGTCCGCCTGTAATGGTATTTTGTATAAAATCTTTTTTTAAAGTATACTCTCTTAAATATGATTTGAAATCATTATTAATATCAAAAAGACCATCGTAATCATAAAAGTTTGATACTTGACCACTTTTATCAATTAACACCGTAGGTATACCAAATTGAATGGGTTTAAACGCCAGAGTTGATGGTGCTGATATAACTATTTTACTTTCAGATATTAATTGATTATCGTTTTTAACATCTACTAATATACGATAATTTAAGTTATCAGGCAATATCCCTTTTAAATATTTTACATTGTGTTCAAACCCATTTTCATCAGCTCTACTTTTGAGCTTAAAAATTATCGGTAAATTATATTCTTTTTGTAAAGATACCAAATCTAATTTTTCAAAAAGTTCTTTTCCAAAGTTTACCTTAAACGGAGATGGTCTATTATTTAAAAAGTTTATGATGACAAGTATGTGTTTTTTTTCCAAACCTTTATAATTTATTAACCCATCATTCGCAGGTATTCCAATTGGTATACAATAATCAAACTGCTTTTCTTTATTTCCAAAAACAAAACAGTTATCAAAGACTTTTTTATACCCTTCTATCAAATAAGGATTGTCACCATTTCCGTGGGTGCAAGCCAACATTGGACCTTTTTTATTTTCGTATATTCTATCAAGCTTCGTTTTCGGTGTCAGCCGATTGTCATCTGAAATAATGAGGTCGTATTTTGAACTATCACAATAGTCGTAAAATACTTCATTAAAATACGCATCATATTTTAAATCAAATACCAACCTTAAATCATCATCACCAACCCATTTATGAGATTTGCTCATTTGATAAACTTTGAGTAAATCTAATTCGTACTCTTTTGCAAGATGTGGTATGATTGGATAAATTCGTTCACCAACCCTATATTGTGAAGTTATGAATAGTATTTTTTTCAATGGTATAACCTATGAACTTTAAATGTTTCAACATACTTGATTCCCCTACGAGCACATTGGTAATTTGTATGGAAATCTTCTACAACCTCATCGGTAAAATAAAGGTGTTTTCTTTGACTTTCAAAATTATCAAATTGTTTGATTTTTTCGCTCAAGAATGGAGTTACATCAACAAATACGTTGGGAACCCAAGTATCCAAAGTTGATGGAGTTCTATAATCTACCACACTTATAGCGTGTCTTCTACAAACCGCCATACCCACATTGTTTATTTTTTTGTGGTCGTGGTGAGTATCTTCTTCAGGTGGAAGTAAAATCAAATCATACGAAGATATATCGTGTGTTGTTTCAATCTTATTAACCAAAAAATCATATGGAATGTTAATAGTATGGTCTTCTGATAGGAATGAACCTTTTACGTTTGGTAGAGAACTCCAAATGTTCATACACTCTTGGTGGCGATTTCTACTTGAAGATGTATCAAATTTACCACCAATTGAAATTGTTATAATATCAAATTGAGTGTCTTGGAACTTATACATACTTGCCAAAGCCCCATATTCAATATCATCCGGATGTGGTGATAGACACAATACTCTATCTGCGTTTAAAAACTTACCCATATTATTTTTTTCCGTTATGTCCACTAATCATTTTAAAATATTCGTTATTTCTAACATCACCCTCAAGATAATCAATCTTAAAGTTATTCTTCCATTCTACATAGTTTAAACTCATTTGGTCTCTACGAGAATGATACTTCATTTCAGTCCACCAACCCTCATTTAATTTTACACAAGATGGGTCATTATGCTTTCTAATAACAACACTTGTTTCTGCTAATCCAAAATCTTTTGGAAATCCTTCGGATTTGTATTTTTCAATTTGTTGTTTAATAATGTTTGGATTATCCTTAAAGTTTTTGGTTCCACGCTCAGGCGTTCTATCCATATTCTGCTGACCCAACTGAAATATAGCATCAGCCTCTTGGTAGATACAATTTCTTTTATCAAAACATTTCATATGGTCATATGTTTGAAAAATTTTACCATCAAGCAATGGATTCAAATCTTTTAACATTAACATATTACCATCCATCCAAATGGAATACTCATACTCCGAAACATATCGGTGTGGTAGGGCTTTATACTTTCTAGCGTTTCTCGTTGGGTCTTCGTAGATTTGATTTACCTTAACAACCTTCCAAAAATCAGATTGAAACTCGTGGTCTGAAAAGCAGATATAGTCAATCCCTTCAGATTTGTATTGTCCTTGTGGTAAGTCATCATACTTACCAAATATAGCGGTGTAAACTACTCCCTTTTTCATAGATAAAATTGACTACGGATTATGTTAGAACCAAGGTTTGGTCTTGCGACGGTGTAAGTGGGTGAGTAATTTGAAATGGTGTCGTTCATACCTGTTTGATTACCCACATTGAACTTGGATTTAGTTTTGATATACAACTGAACTCGTGTGTTGATGTGTCTCATATCCAAAGCCGGTTTGAACACCAAACCCACATCCTGCGATTTAGTCCAATAAAACATAGGTAGGTCATACTCATCAATTTTTTGTTGGATTTTCTCAATACCAACACCATCAAATCTATTTGAAATCAGTAGAGTTCCAAAATCATCATCACAATGGTCTTTGATTACATTATCACCAAATTCCTTTTCTTCATCAGAAAAATACAACTCTGGCTCAATATCTTCAAAAGAATCAAACTGCCAGAATCGTAGGATTTCTTCCATCAACGGAGCATCTTCATTTCCATATATTCGGTAGTGGTCATTAAACACATCACCCTCAAATGAATCTACAAATCCATCCACATATGGGTTATTGTCAAAGATGGTGTGAACTACATCAAATGGGTCGTCCCAAGAGGACCAGTTTTTTTCCATCTGACCAAACATCTTTCTCAACAATTCCGGCGAGGGAATCCACACTTTACAATCCGGATACTTCTCTTTGAGTTTTCGTGGGAACGAAGAAATAATTCCCCAATCACCAACACCAAAACAAGTTCGTAGAATTACAAAGTTTTTAGTTTCAAGATACTCATCTGGAATGTAGGATGGGTCTTCCATAGGAAATCCCAACTTGTCAACTTCTCCGATAGGATATAGTTCGTTATTGTATGTTCTCCAAAAAATCATTCCGAAACAGCCCTTCCTTTCATTTTTTCCCAATCTCGTTCAGGTCTAACTTCAAGGTTTGTTTTCCAACCACCTTCGATGGTGTTCATATTCACACCTACCTCTTTAGCAAATGTAATCAATGCGTTCACATCTTTTGGGAAACAGGTTCCACCATATCCCATTTTACCATCCGGTCCGGGAACGTGAAGGTGAGAATCCCCAATACGACCATCAGAGGCAAATCCGTAAAGAGCATCATCCCAATTCACACCAATTTCTAATGCAAGTCGGTAGAACTCGTTCATCACCGCAACTTTGGTGGCGAAGAATGTATTGTTCATATACTTGATGTATTCCGCAGTGGTAGAGTCGGTATGAATGATGTGTCGGTTTTTAAATCTATCCGTAAACAATTCTTCAACTCGTTTGGTAAGTTGTGGGTCTCCGCCCAAAATGATTCGGGCTTGAGTTAACATATCCAACTTTGCGGTTCGTTCAGTCAAGAACTCCGGTGAGAATACTACGTTGTATCCGTAGCGTTGTATTAAAACTTTGGTTGTACCCGGCAACACCGTGGACTTAATAATAAAGATTGTATCTTTTTTAGGAGTGATTGATTCAAAGAATTTTTCAATGTATGAAATGTCTTGTGAACCATCCAACTTCATAGGGGTTGGTAGTGATACAAAGACGAATTCTTGTTCGAGGGCTTCTTCAAGGGTATGGGTAGCCTTCAAAGGGTCAATGTCGTAAACACGCACATCTGCGGTTGGGGAAAAGGCAAACGCTTGGGACTCACCCACAAAACCATTTCCAATAATTGCAACTGTTTTTTTCATAGATAATTGTAAAATTTTCTTTATGACACACGATTCGTTTCCAAAACACCCATCACGATAGGGTTTCGTAATAATCGTTTTGTCGTTCTTGTCGTTCGATTTGCTTTGGATGATATAGAGAAAATTCTTCTGCCCAAGGTAAGTTTGAAATAGTGTTGTATCCAACGAGTTTCTCGTGAACCTTGTTTTCCCAACGAATGGACTCTTTGTTTTTATAGATTCTCCATTGTGGGTCTGGAAAGTTTACCCATCCCTTTTCATCTACGTTCCAACCCCACTTTTGAATGTGGTCTTGAGTCAATCCCTCTACTGTATTTACTCGTGGGACAAGAATTACATCCACATCATTTGATTGTAAAATTTCATGAATGTTATCCATAAGAACTTCATTGGGTATTTCATCTGCGTCAATCTGAAAGATATAATTACCCAAACAAGCTTCGGTTAATGAGTTTTTCATATGTCCAAAGTGACCATCAAAGTGATACCCAATTTTTCTGATACTATCACCTAATATAGTTAGATATCGTTCTACTTCGGGTGTTCCATTATTTGTATCGTAGAACACCACAATTTCATCTTGTGGTTGTTTTCGGTCAATAAGGAATGTAAGTAATCGTTGTATTTCAACAAACTCGTTACAAACCGTCACTGCGTAACTAATTTTCATAATCAATCTTCTTTTTGAACTTGTTCTTCTTGTCTTCTTTTAGCTACGGAGGCTATTTTATCATTTAACCCATAATTGTAATTATAAACTACTATCTGACTTACATTCGTGTAAATCAGAGTTCGGTATCCTTCTTGAAGTTTTTTCTTACGAATCTCACCCATATAGAATGCTTTAGATGCTTCATCAATTCGTAGTTTAGTTAAATCTAATTTACGAACACGGGTAGATTCCGCCATAATCTCTGGATAATCTGCTGCTAATTTTGAAAACAAAATTGGACTAACCTTATCAAGGTCTATACAATGAAGATATTCTTTAAATCTTGGTTGTAAAACAAACACGAAATACTCACTTTTTTCACCATTAACTTTAGTGTAGTTAATCTTAGCAACCATACCACGTTCCAATCGTTCTTTTTGTAAACGAGTTGGGTCGGTCATTTTATTTCGGTGTTGAGTTTTAAAATCAGGCATCTAATTTCTTCAATTTAGGTAGTTGAAGTGTAACTTGTTGAGGTCCTTTTCCCGCGTTATGTTTTTGTAGAATGTCACCAAGTAATTGAGTCATTTTTCCAATCGTAAAGTTATCCTTTACATACTTGCGGTTTTTACGAGACCTTTCTTCTGCTTTTTTATAATTATCGTAAATCCATTTTAAATGGCCACCCGCGTCTGAATAATCTATATTAAACCAACTAGCTTCTTTCATAATCCAATCATTAGCTGATGATGGATGAACTTGTTTAACCTCACCACCAATTAAGAAGTTGTAGTCATTATGTAGAAAATCCAAGTGACCACTCCAATTTGATGCAAGGATTGGTTTACCACTTACACACGCTTCTAATAGTGGTCTACCAAACCCCTCCCCCTTTGTAAACGATACGTGTGCTTTTACCTTTGGGTGATTATACAATGAGTTCATTTCCTCATCTGAAAGGTCACCATCGAGAATGTAAATGTTTGGTATATTTTTAGAATCAATATTACTTTTAAGCATCTCAATTCGTTCTCGTATTTCATGAACATTTGTAATGCCAGGTGATACAAGTGATGTCTTGAGGATAAGTGCTGGCTTCTTTACTTTGTTTTTAAAAACTTCAAGAAATGTATAAACCAATCCACTAACATTTTTTCGGTCTTCACCAGAGTTTCCTTGTAACCAATGACCTACAAATAAAAATGCAAAATCTTCTTTGATGTTTGACATTACTTCGTTTACCGAAGGATGGACTGGCGTTTTGTTATCGTAGATATTTTCGTGGAATCCTTCAAACAAAACTTCAACAGGTTTGGTAAGTTTTAATTCACCAATTTTTTGTTTAGTCTTTTCATCAATTTTATCATAAATAACATTTAGTGTAGATGCAGAGTGATTCGATGAAACAATATTTAAATCCATACGATTACATCCTTCAATAAATGCAGGACTGGCTTGGTTGGTTTCAATTACAGCAGAAACCCCAATATTAAAATGACCAGCAGGTTGAAATTCATTTGGAATTGTAATCTGAATCCAAATATCCGGCTTTTGGTTTAGATTGGATATAAAACGAGATGTTAAATCAGAATCGGATTCACTTAAAGCATTTTGAGGTGTATTACCCCATCGCTGTGGTAGGATACGAATATCCCACTCTTCATTTTTTACTTCGATAAGAGACCTAACAAAATCTCTTGAACGAGAACCATACCCACTTCTTGTTGCAATAGGGCAACTAACTACACATAACTTTTTCATGCTTTATAAATATCAAATCGTTTACGAGGAGCCCAATTTTGGAAACATCCTTCAATAGCTTCAACAAACTTTTCACCCATAGATTCAGATGCCATTTCTGCTTCTGATACAATCCATTCATGTCCTAATTGACCACACTTGATTAACGAACTTCTACCTTTTTTCAAAGCTTCGTCAAGTTGGTCTGCAATTTCAATATAATCGGCTCGGTCATCAAAAATATACGGAGTCGCAGGAGACCCTTGAAGAGAAAGATTGGATGGCCACACAGGAAAAGCCCAAACCCCCCAACTCAATGATTCATTAGATTTCCATTCTCTATGATTGTGAAGAGACCCGATTTTAATGTAATCCTCTTCAGTTAGTTGTTTACCATCTAATTCAAACCCACATTGGTCTTGAAGGCCACCGGTAACATTCACAATAATTGGTGTGCCGGCTCGTAGAGCTTCACATGATGCAAGACCAAATCCTTCATTTGATGCAATGTTTAAAATTACATCGCCTGAATTGTAAAATAAGTTAAGTTCCTCAACCGACATTATGGTATTAGTAAATTTATAATCACCAAATTTACCATTCCATTTAATTACTTCTGGAATATTTGTTCCGTTTTCATCAATTGGTTGAGTATGCATAAACAACAACATTTTTTTATCGGGATGTCGTTTAGCAAATTCATTAAAAGCAATAACTAAATCACCTGGCTGTTTTCTACGAATATTTCTATTGGCCCAAACTGCAATAAAATCGTATTTTTCTAAATCATGTTTCTTTTTAAACTCAATCAAGTTTAAATCGTCAGATGGTAGTGGTTTAAAATGTTTTGAAACTCCATGTGGAATGTATTTATAAGCCCAATCTTCTTTTGGCATTTTATAAGTTTCCAAAGTCCGTTTATTAATACCATAAGTTTGTTTTGAGATAGACATCAACAAATCACAACTTGCGTAAAACGGAGCGTTCCACATTGGGTCTGGCAAAGAGTCCCAAATGTTATAATACATAATAGGAACAAACTGACGAACTTCTAATTCCATATCATACAACCACTTCCAAAAGCGAGGGTCGGTAAAGTGTAAGATTGCATCAGGCTTTTCAATATTGATTAATTCACGAAGAATGCCAGGATTCCCATATCCCGTATGAGCATAAATTTTAACACTAGCATCTTCTACGCCAGTTTCTTTAGCTACATCAGATGATACATCAAATATTTTTAGATGGTCTGGATGATTTAAAGCTGCCCCCAATTGAACCCAATCATATTTATGAACAGTAGATAATACTATTTCTTTAGATTGAGTTGCGATTCCACTATGAAGTCGTAGGTCATCCGATAACAAAAGAATTTTCTTTTTCTTTGGTTTATTCGGGTCTATTTTTTTTAATTTAGGTAAGTTTACTTCCATTCGTAACTTTGTTGTTTTTATATTATATAAATATACGAAAAAATTTACTAATTTACAAATTTAGCACTTTTTCCGTATCGACCTAACACTCTATTAAAATGATTGTATTCATTTTGTGGAATATCTCCAAAGTATATAAGTTTATCTGCATTTTCTACAACACAATTGTATTGATGTAGAGGTTGAGTTGGATGAAATGGTTTTTCATAATACTCTTCATTCATACCACTATAAAGATTCATAGGTGTAGATGCTGAATTATATTCAATATATTTACATCCCATTTCTAAAGAAAACTTTCGAACCCACCGCTCAACCCCATTCTTACATCCTCTGGTGATTAAAATTAAATCTTCACCATATTTTTGTTTTAACTTAAATATAAGGTCTTTGATTTCGTTTCGATTTTCATATTTTTCACTTCCAATCAAAGCCACTCTCATATGTTTGTCCTTTTTAAATCGGTAATTTACTTTCACCCTATTGGAATTTTTTGTGTAATTGTTCTTTTTCAATAACATCTTTTAATCTTTTAATGTAATTTGGGTCTTCCGCATAACTTTTTG
>Ga0207939_1000314_pt1 | contig 15349 bp, 22 predicted proteins | sample LakMenEpi02Jun12_FD_150663 | JGI IMG/M metagenome (GOLD analysis project Ga0207939, IMG submission 150663) | Freshwater microbial communities from Lake Mendota, WI - 02JUN2012 deep hole epilimnion (SPAdes) | ecosystem: Environmental > Aquatic > Freshwater > Lentic | place: Lake Mendota, Madison... | reverse complement strand
AATATTTACAAAAATACCGGCTACTTCGCACAGAACTACATAGCTAACCCTTCTCAATACCAGGCATTGCTAGGCGCAACAGATACAACTGGTCGCCCTATTTACAATGCAATTCAACCAATGAACGCAGCAGGACAAGTAGCACCTACATCTATTCGTGGTAACGTGTTAGGACTTGATCTATACGTAGATAAGAACTTCGCAGCTACTACATTCGATGATGGCTCTGCGTTGATCCTTGCGCCAGAAGCATTCACCGTATACCGCTCACCTCAGGCTTACATGAGCGTGAACGTGGTATCAAATCTGCAAGTACAAGTAGCGATCTACGGCTTTATGGCAACAATCGCCAAAATGCCTGGCGGTATCTATAAGTACATGAAGGCTTAATAAAAGCATAAGTAATCTGTAGGGTTTAGTAGCCCTTAACCCTACAGAGCTATTAAAGATAGGAGTACAGAGATGCCGGCTAGTTACGTTACGATGCAGGAGCTTCGTGATAATTTAGGTATTGGCACTCTGTACTCTAATGCCGATGTAGAAAGTGTCTGTCAAACAGCAGAGGATCTACTTAATCAATATTTATGGTTCGATACCGCGCCAGTAGTGGCAGCGATGGTTCAAGATAACGTGGCGACGCTTTTATTAGCTAATCCCGGTATCTTTGTAACTGGTCAAAGCGTAACTATTGCTGCGTCTGGTGCGACCTACAATGGAACTTATACTTTAACTGGGACAGTGCCTTGGAGTACTGGGACTTCTAATTCCATCCCTGCCTTGTGGTGGAATTGGGCGTGGACCAATTACCCTAACGGTTATTCATTTATCCAATACGCCAAGGTAACTGCTAATCAAGCTTTCCATCGTGTCCTTCCATACGGTACCGCGACCGGGCCAGATACGAAAACAGCCAGCTACGCAACTACCCCAGCCATCCGTCAGGCTGCAATGGTATTAGCCGTAGATATTTGGCAGGCCCGGCAAACCGCTCAGAGTTCACCTAATGGAATTGATGGTTATACGCCGTCGCCTTATAAAATGGGCTTTCAATTGATTAACAGGGTACGCGGACTTATTCAACCGTACGCCAATCCTTCAGCGTTAGTCGGCTAATTATGCCACCTAAAGCGATCACTACACTTCGAACCACAATAGCTAATGACCTAGCTAATCCGGGCGTATGGTCTACCTTCGCTTACCCGGCTCCTAATTTATTGGCTAATAGTGTTTCGATTATTCCGGCTGATCCGTACATAACTCCGACTAATAATGATTACAGTACGATCGCGCCTTTAGCTAACTTTAATATTTTAATAGCTGTACCTGCGTTCGATAACCAGGGGAATCTTGCAGGTATAGAGGATTTCATAGTAGCGGTCTTTACCAAGATCGCTAATTCTAGCCTGGTCCTTAATGTTGGCACCGTATCTGCACCTAGCATTTTAGATGCTGCGAGCGGTCCGCTGCTGACCTGCCAAATTACAATTTCAACCCTAACCACTTGGAGCTAAAATGTCAGACGAATACGATATAAACCATAACAACTTTCTGGCCAGAATTGGACAGATAAAAGAAACACCAAAACCAAAGGCTGCGCCAACCGCAGAGAAAGAAGAATAACAAATGGCCGTAATGCTTAACTCGAGCGTTGGCGTTAAAATCGCGACTGTAGATATTAGCGACCACGTATCAAGCGCAACACTTACACAAACCTTCGATGAACTCGAAGTCAGTACACTTGGAGATTTATCTCATAAATTTACCAAGGGTCTGGAATCTAGCACCCTGTCGCTGGACTTTTTTAACGACTTCGCAGCTTCACAAATTACTACATTACTGCAGACTAATTACGGTACTACAGTAACTGCAGTATTGATTCCGGTAAAAGGTACAGCTGTAAGCGCAACTAATCCGCTATACACCGTATCGATCCTTATTAATAATCTAACACCTATTAACGGTGATGTAGCTAGTATTAATAACTCCAGTATTACCTTTACTTGTAACTCAACTGTTGCATACGCAACTACAGGAACCTTCTAAGGAGCAATAATGGCAAAGCTAAAGATAACAAGGGCTAACGGCGAAGTTACCGAACATAAGATTACGCCGGGTGTCGAATATGCTTTTGAGATAAAGTGGCAGGCTGGTATTAGCAAAATGCTGCGCGATCACGAACAACAGACCCATATCTATTGGCTGGCTTGGGAGTGTTTACGCAGGGCCAATATCACCGTGCCACTTTTCGGCCCAGAGTTCATAGATACTTTGGACACGGTAGAGGTTTTAGATGACGAAAAAAAATAACTGGGCGTGATTCACTAACTTTCAGTATCGCTGCGTTAAGCGTCGAAACTGGTATCGCGCCCAAGGAGTTTTTAGAAATGGACCCGGAGATGTTTGCAGCCATTATCCAGGTATTAAGAGATAGAGCTAAGGAGATCAAAAATGCCAGTAAACGTATCCGGCGTTAAACAACTCCAAAAAGCGATGCGCGACGTAGATCCGCAACTCAATAAAGAAATGTCTAAAAATATTAAATTTCAAATGCTTATTGTCCGTAACAAAGCCCGGGGTTATTTACCGGGCCAAAGTGAAGTATTAAGTGGCTGGGCTAGACCTACCGCCTCTACTGGCACTATTGGGTATAGGCCATTTCCACCATACGACTATGCAACAGCTAGAGATGGCATAGTTTATTCTGCAGGCAAAAATAAGCGTAATAGATCAGGATTTAGCGCAGCCTTTTATGTAGCTAATACCAAGGCTCCTGGAATGATATTTGAATGGGCCGGTCGCCTAAAGCAACCTTCCGGACCTGGATCTATAAACCCTAACGCACCTGAGCAGTTTAATTCCGCTGCTGAAATGTTAGGTACTATGAAAGGCCAAGGTAAACAAAGGGGCCGAGTGGTTTACAGAGCCTGGGATGAAACTAAGAATACTGTTATACCGGCTGTCGTAAATGCCATCGAAACCGTAGCTGTGCAGTTCAAAAAAGACACCGAAATTAAGAAGGTAGCGTAATGGCGAATATTGTCGTATCGGCGGTCAGTACCTTCGATAACAAGGGACTTAAAAAAGGACAGAAAGAAGTCAGCAAGTTTGAAAAGCAAGTAAAGAGCTTCGCTAAAGTATTTGCTGCTGCTTTCAGTGTTAGAGCATTAACTAACTACAGCAAGAAAGCGGTCCAGGCATTTGCAGCCGATGAGAAAGCGGCCAAATCGCTAGAGGTTCAATTAAAAAATACCGGGTACCAATTTAGCGCGCCGGCTGTAGAAAATTATATTGCGAACTTACAGAAAACTACCGGCGTGCTGGATGACCAGTTAAGGCCGGCCTTTCAACAACTTTTGACGGTAACTGGATCAATCACTAAAAGCCAGGATGCATTAAGTACTGCGTTAAACGTAAGCGCAGCCACCGGTAAATCTTTAACAACTGTTACGACAGCCTTAGCACGTGGTTATGCCGGTAACACGACAGGCCTTAGCCGATTAGGTGCTGGCCTAGATAAGACCTTACTCAAATCCGGCGACATGAATAAAATCATGGCCGAACTTAATAAAAAGTTCTCAGGCCAAGCAGCAGCTAGGTTAGGAACTTACGCAGGTAAAATGGATCTATTGGCTGTCGCTTCGGCAGATGCCCAAGAAATCATAGGTAAAGGGTTATTAGACGCTTTAACTCTTTTAAGCGATGATAACACCGTAGAAAGTTTAGCTACAAATATGGAGGACTTTGCTACGGCTACCGCCGAAGTTATATTAGGATTAGCGCAAGTAATTAAAAAACTAAAAGAAATTACAACAATACCGGGCGTAGATGGATCGATATTGAGAAATTTGCCTTATATTGGACCAGTTATTCGAGGAACTGAAGCTTTAAGAGCAGCAGGTCGCCAGCCATCAGATCGCGGTGGACAAGAAAGAACCGCCTCAAGAATATTTGTGCAACAAGTTAAACAAGAAAAAAGAGTGGCAGATCAATTAGCCCGGGCCAGGGCCGAGGAATTACGATTGATTGCAGCTAAAAATGCTATTGAAAACAAGAACGTTAAAGAACTAGAAAAAAGATTTGATCTAGAAAGAATAGGATTAACGGCTGCGTTAAATAGCGCAACTGACGAAGAAACTAAATTACGTATTCAGGCTCAATTAGCCATTTTAGACAATAACGAAGCCTTAGCTAAAAAAATAATAGCTGAACTAGAGGCAACCGAGGCGTTAAGAAAACTAGCCGAACAGGCCAGATTAGCCGGAATGTCTTTAGAGGATTTTGCATTATTTAGAGTTAAAACTTTAAATACCAAAATCGATGATTATTTACAAAATACGGCTTTACAAATGGTCCAGGCTTTAAACGCTCAGATTGCTGCCTTTATAAGTTCACTTGGAGGAGTAACTGGTATTGAAACCGGAATAACTTCTAACGTGCCGAGTGGTGGAGTCAGTGGCTTTGCCGGCACATTTGATCCTGCTCGGGTTCGAATGGGCGAGGAACGATCTATGGCTGATTTAAAAATCACAGTAGACACCGCCCAGACCGGTGATCGATTTGCTCAACTTGTAGCTGAAAGTATCCAAATAGCTACCAAGTCTGGGATTTCATACGGTATAGCCGGCGGTCTATAATGGCAGTTCCTACCGTAAACGCAATTATCAACTTTTCAACTGGTCCGGCCTTTGCTCAGGCGATGATTCTGGACCAAGGAATATTAGGTACTAACGTATTAGCAGATTCGGCAGCCGTGATTGTAGACGTATCTAATCAAATTAACCGGATCGAAACCAAGCGAGGACGTAACGCCTTAATCGACGAATTCCAGACTGGTACTTTAACCCTTCGTATTGTTGATCAGAATGGGGACTTCAATCCCCAGAACCCAGCCAGTCCCTATTTTGAACTTTTAACACCTATGAAAAAGGTTCAAATTACAGCTACATACGCAGGGGTTACTTACCCTATATTTTCAGGATTTATTACCAGCTACGTTACGACTTATCCGAAAGAGGCTGAGGAGGTAGCGTATACAACAATACAGGCCGTAGATGCCTTTAGATTGGCCTATAACGCACAAATCAACACGGTTACAGGTACCAGTGCCGGCCAACTATCTGGGGCGCGTGTAAACGCTATATTGGACGAAATCGACTGGCCGATCAGTATGCGCGACATAGATGCCGGGCTTACCACTCTTCAGGCAGACCCTGGGACTAACCGAACAGCCTTACAAGCCCTTACTACCGTAGCCCAGTCTGAATATGGGGCCGTATACGTAGACGCAACCGGATCATTTGTATTTCAAGATCGAAACGTAACTGCCAGCTCTATTGGTGGTACTCCTACTTTATTCGCTGATGACGGTACTGGAATTCCTTATATGGATGCAGCCTGGACCCTTAACGACGTATTAATTTTTAACAAAGCCACAATTACCCGGGCTGGCGGTTCTGCTCAAGTAGCCACAAATCAGGCTTCGATTGATAAATATTTCTTACATTCGTACTTTCTGGATAACTTATTGATGCAAACCGACGCGGTGGCTTTGGATTATGCCCAGGCTTATGTAGCTAGTCGGGCCGAAACTTCTATACGGTGCGATGCCATAGTCCTGGATTTGTATACACCTAATTACAATGCCGGCATAATTGCAGCCCTAGATTTGGATTTTTTTGATCCTATTACAGTAATAACTACACAGCCCGGCGGATCAACCCTAGAAAAAACCTTACAGATTTTCGGCGTAGCGATGGCCATAACGCCGAATAGTTTCAAGACCACTTTCACGACGCTCGAGCCAGTCATCGACGCGCTGATTTTGGATAACAACATATACGGCCGACTCGACTACAATGTACTTAGCTATTAAGGAGCAATTATGGCAGCAGGTTTAGGTTTTAAGACCTTTACGACTGGCGAAGTTTTAACCGCCGGCGACGTAAACGGTTATTTAATGCAGGGCATTTTAGTATTTGCCAGTACGGCAGCTAGAGATGCAGCTATTACTGCACCACAAGAAGGACAATTTGCATTTACAAAAGACACCAATGGCTTGTGGTATTACGATGGAGCAGCCTGGGTCGCATCAGGTGCTACCGGCGATATTGAAGGCGTAACTGCTGGAGTCGGTATTTCAGGTGGTGGTACTTCCGGGACCGTAACAATCACAAATTCGATGGCCACGGCAATTGATGCTAAAGGCGATTTAGTACCAGGAACAGGAGCAGATACTTTTGCCAGGCTTGCAGTCGGTGCTAACGATACAGTCCTGACAGCCGATTCCACTACGGCTACTGGATTGAAATGGGCTACACCTGCTGGCGGTGGTTTGGATTTATTATCCACGACTACAATGACTAGTAGTACATTAACAATCTCATCAATAAGTCAAGATTACGATCAATTAGTGATTGTAATAAATAACGCATATTTTAGTAGTGGTTCAAATGGTTTTTATTTTCAATTAAGATGTAATTCCGATACTGGCAGCAATTACAACTGGGGCAGGACTATCAATACCTCGGGCGGTTCATATAATGGCGGTGCAGCAATTGGCCAAACTTCTATCCAAATTGCACAGCAAGGCGATTCATCAACTACCAACGATAGAATAGGAATGTACATTATTATTCCAAATTACAAAGACACCACTCCAAGAATTATTAGAACTACATCAATGAGTAAAGTAAATGATCCAACTTTTTATGATTTATGCGCTACTTATACCGGTTCTTCTGCAATAGATAGTCTTACATTCTTCACAGGTACTGGAACAATGACTGCTGGCACAATTAAAGTATATGGAGTTAAATAATATGACTAGACCTACAATAAAAATACACAATATTGAGACAGATGAAATTATTGAAAGAGAAATGAATAATGATGAGTTTGCCCAATATGAAATAGACCAAGCAAAAGCATTAGAAGAAAAAGCCGAAGCGGAAGCAAAAGCACAGGCAAAGGCTGATTTGTTGGTTAAATTAGGCATAACTGAGGACGAAGCAAAGTTACTGCTTAGCTAATGATTTTAACAAGTCATAACGGCTGGCGCGCCTCGAAAGACCCGGACGAAATAGCTATTAAAAGTTACACCGTACCTGGGACAAAGACTAAACTGCGCTGCGCCGAGGCCGTTGCACCATTGTTGATCGGCTTCGCTGCTGAGTTTCACGAATTAATAGAACCTATCGATCAAGGACCCTTGGATGATTGGGGCTACGCATTTAGGCAGATTCGTGGATCAACAGACAAGTTAAGCAATCACGCGTCCGGCACGGCCATAGACCTAAACGCACCTAAACACGCGCTTGGGTTAGTCGGTACCTTTCCACCTGAGAAAGTACCAATGATCCGGGCCTTAGCTAAAAAGTATGGGCTGAGATGGGGCGGTGATTACCTAAACAGAAAAGATGAAATGCACTTTGAAATAGATATAACACCTGCAAAGGCTGCAGCGTTAATAGCGAAATTAGGTCTAAATGAAAACTAGCCAAGTAACGGTAACTACCACTCCAGTTTTATTAGTAGCTGCCGATCCACACGATCAAACCGTATCTTTACACGCTGCCAGTGGTGCCTGCTTTATAGGAAACGCCAGCGTTACAAGTACGACAGGTTTTAAGTTAGATAACCAAGACAAGGTAACCTTACCCTTAGGGGCTTATGAGGCTTTATACGCTGTTACTGCATCGGGAACCGATACGGTATACGTATATTCCGAAGTAAATTAAGGAGAAAAATGCAAACAAAGCAGATGTTTCTATCCTGGCTAAGGGCTGCGCTCGCCTCTGCTGGCGCGCTATTTCTAGCTGGTACGACAGACCCTAAGGCTTTGGGTTATGCAGCTTTATCCGGGTTTATTGGCCCGGTCCTAAAGTGGCTAGATCCAAGTGCGGTCGAGTTCGGCCGTAAGAAGTAACCGTGGACTCGTCGGACTGGGCTGCGCTGTCGGTAGCTGTAATTACAATTATAGGCTCCTTCGTCGGCTCAGTTCGATGGTTAGTAAAGCATTACCTGATAGAGCTAAGAGAAAATTCCGGATCTAGTATTAAAGACCAAGTAACACGTCTAGAGGCCCGGGTTGAAATCCTTTACGAAATGATGCTACAGCGCGATAAATAGGCCGTAGCGCGTGTCTGTCCTTGCCTATTGTCGGTAGTAGGGCTTACCCTTTTAGAGTCGGTAACGACGGTTTACCGGCGGTAAGGGCTAAATATGGACGTAGTAGATTGGATCATCATCGGTATTTTTACGGTGATAATAGCTAGTTACACTTATGGCTTGGGGTACAAAGATGGACGGCGCGAGGCGCACCTACAGGCTTCTAAGTGGCGTAAGCAGGTAAACAATGCCGATCGTTAAAGCACAGCCGGGCCGTTATTGCGATATGTGTAAGGCGCAATGGGGCAAGGTAAAGAACGAATGGCACGAAAAAGCTAAAAGCCAGGCCGTGGTGGTCTGCGTATCTGAAACACATTTGGGCCAAGCAAACGAAAGGGCCTATTGCGATGAACACCGGACTGAACTATCAACCTGGCACGATGGGACGATTTGGTCTTTGGCAGACCAGATGGAATACGGTCGTAAAGTAATCGCTGAAATCAAAGCTAGAAAAGCAGCTAGAGAAGCAGAAGAGGCGGTTAAACGTGTTTAATTTAAACGATTATGAAGATGTGGCTACGCGTATTAAAAGGGTCCATGACAACTTTCCGATGGCCCGGTTTAACATACGCGAGCTAAAGATCGACCATCAAGCCGGTTACTGCTACGTGGTAACTGAGGTTTATCGGGACGCTAACGATGCTAACCCTGCAGCCGTAGACGTTGCGTACGAAGCTAGAAGCGACCGTGGCGTAAACCGCGATTTCTGGGTAGAGAACTGCGTAACCTCTAGCTACGGTAGATCTGCCGGGCTTTTACTTGGCGTAGATAAAAGGCCAACTAAACAAGATATGGAAAAGGCCCAAGCAAAAATGGCAGAACCTATAAAGTCTGACTATAAACCCGGTTCAAAAGAAGTAAAGCCGGTAGGTCAAACTTTGGAGCAAATCAAAGACCAATTTGGGGCTGAGGAAATAGAAAAGGCTCCTATATGCAACCACGGCGTAATGGCCTTGAAAAAGGGATCAAAGAACGGCCGAGATTACTATGGCTATACCTGCATCATGGGTAAGAGCAGTGGATGCGACAGTATTTGGTACAAGATAGACGCTAATGGTAGATGGCAACCGCCTAAAAAGCCGGCTTTTAGTGTTACACCTACTAACGCTGACGTAGACGATATGCTGTTAGGATTAACCTGATGGGATACGTCGAAATCATAAAGGACGGCCTATTGGTGCGAATGGTAGATGGCGAGGTAACTAGCGTTACTTCGACAGCGTGGTGCGATAAATGCAACAACCAGCAAGATCCGCTCGGCGGTATTGGTATCGAGGACCTAGACAAGCAGGTAGTGCTATGGATTTGCGCCAAGTGTCGGAACGAGTAAGGGTCGTACTCGACTATGCGCAAGAAGTCGAAGCGCATCAAGTCGGATTTCATCGGGTAACCGATATTAACGCCGTAGCTAATCATGCAGCTAGGCATAACAAAAATCTAAATATGCACGAGTACATAGCTGAGATGGCAGAGTCCGTCGGAGCCGAAATGGTAGTCGCGCAGTACTTAGGTTTTAAGAACTTTAAACCTACGCTTAACACTTTCAAAAATGAAGCGGACGTAGGAACGCGGTTCGAGGTCAAATGGACCAAGTACAAGGACGGCCACTTAGCTATTGGTGAAACCGATAGGCAGCAGGACGTGGCCATACTCGTAGTCGGTAAAAGCCCGGTTTATGAAATAGCCGGATGGATACCAGTGCAAATGGCCCGAAAGCCTAAATATCTACATCAGGTTTACGGCTGCCATTGGATACCGCAGAATAATTTATTTCCAATCCAAGACATAAGGAATAGCATTTATGGAACTGATTAAATTTACCTGCCGGGTCTGCAAAGAGTCCGTGATGGCCAAGATTATATTGGATTTTACTGAACTGTTACCGCCTGGGTTAAAGTGCGTCGAATGCCTAGGCTGTGGCACCTTAGGAGTGGAGTTGATACCTGATGGAGTTTGATTTAGGACTAGAGATAGCTGATGACGACGTACCAAAGACCACTGACGATTATTACACGCCAGCCTGGATATTCGCTGGCTTGGGTCTAAAGTTCGACACCGACCCGGCTTCGCCGATTGGTGGCTGCCCTTGGATCCCGGTTAAAAAGTATTACACAATCGTAGACAATGGATTAGTCCAGGATTGGGTAGGTAGGGTCTGGATGAATCCACCTTACAGCAAAACTACACCTTGGGTTAATAAGTTCATAGAACACGGTAACGGCGTGATGCTGTGCCAAATAGCTAAAGCCAAATGGTTTAACACTATCTGGGACCAATGCGATGGAATGGTACCGCTACCGTCCCGAATGATGTTTAGAACTCCGGCCGGTGGTGAAGCCGGGATCTTTATGCCAACCGCGTTATTTGCTATGGGTGCAGACAATGCCGAAGCCTTAAAACGATTGGACATAGGCCGTGTTAGGTAATGCCACGCCGTCTGACCTGCGGTTATGCAAAGATCTATTGACTCGTCCGGTACGCTCCACTCGCGCTGGGCGCGCCCGGAACGGCGCAAGCGCGCTAGGCGCAGTGGTGCTATTGGGCGTGCTGTGTAATACGCCAGCCCGGGCGAGTACCCCAGCTACAGAAATATATAAACTCTACGCACATACAAAACTAACAAACCATAAACAGTACGTATGTTTAAATAAACTGTGGACTAAAGAAAGTAACTGGAACCCATTAGCTAAGAACAAGCGAAGCAGTGCGTTCGGTATACCACAACTTCTAAAGCTAAAAGAGAAGGACCCATTTAAACAGATTGATCTAGGTCTTAAGTACATAGAATCGAGATATACTAATCCGTGTAATGCGTGGTACTTCTTTGTAAAGAAAGGTTATTACTAAATGGTAAAGCGTAATGACCCTAGACTTACACGTAAATACAAAAAGCAGCGATTAGTGGTCTTAGCTAGAGATGGTTACACGTGCGTATATTGTGGACAGGACGCAGACCAGACAGATCACGTGATACCTGTTAGCAAGGATCCGCACTTAGCCTTAGATCCACAGAACTTAGTCGCTTGTTGTAGGCGTTGCAATATCGCCAAAGGTAGCCGGTCCGAGGCGGTTTTTTTAGCCCGGACGGCGACCCCCCCTGTTTTTCGAGGCAATACCTCCCCGATAACGGTCAGTACGGTCCATAGTGGTCCGGCTTTTGGCCAGCCCGATCAGATTTGATCTAGATGCGTAGTAAAGCTAGCCAGCCTCTTGTTGGGGCGGTTGAACCTAGGCTTCATAGTCCGGTGTTAAAGGCCAAATCCCGGATTGCCGAGGTTGCAGACCTTGCTACGGCTATCGGAGTGCCTTTACTTGAATGGCAGCGGTGGTGTTTGACCGATATGTTAGCCGTAGACGGTAACGAAAACTTTATACGCAAATCTATACTCCTATTAGCTGCCAGACAGAATGGAAAATCGCATATAGGTCGAATGCGCGCTATTTCGGGCCTCGTACTGTTCGGCGAAAAGAATCAGCTAATAATGAGCAGCAATCGCGGAATGGCTTTAACTAATTTCCGGGATATTGCGTACTTATTCGAGAGTAGCGATTACCTGCGCCCGATGTTAAAACAAATCCGATTTGCTAACGGTACAGAGTCGATCGAGATACTGCCAAAGTACGGCGGTGGCCGATTAGACGTAGTAGCCAGTACCAGGGACGGTAGCCGTGGACGTACGGCCGACTTCTTATGGATTGACGAGTTACGAGAAATAAATCCGGAAGCCTACGGCGCAGCCTTGCCGGTAACCCGGGCCAGACCAAATGCGCAAAGTTACTTTAGCTCGAATAGTGGCGATGCGTTCAGCGAAGTCTTAAATAATCTGCGCGAAAAGTGCCTGAGCCATCCACCGGAAAGTCTAGGCTTCTACGAATACTCCGCTCCCGAGTTTGCAGCGGTTACCGATCGCAAAGGCTGGGCTTTAGCTAATCCAAGCCTAGGAACCCTTATAACCGAGGAATCTATCGAGGAGTCGCTAGCTGTAAATACAATCGAGGATTTTAGAACCGAGTCGCTTTGCCAGTGGATTTCTAGCTTAGCTAGTCCATGGCCTCACGGCAGCATAGAGGACACCGCCGACAAAACCCTGCAGTTAAGTCCTGGACCGCTTACGGTTATGGCGTTCGACGTTAGCCCTAGCCGGCGCGATGCGTCCTTGGTGTTAGGACAAATAACCCCTAGCGGAAAGATCGGCGTAGCGGTCCTAGAAACCTTTTACAGCCAGGTATCGGTCGATGAATTGCAGGTAGCTGCAGCCATTAAGAAATGGTGCGATATCTATTTCCCTAGAGTGGTCTGTTACGACAAGTACACCACCCAGAGCATTGCCACAAGGTTAGAAAGGTCCGGCGTTGCCGTCCGAGATATTAGTGGTCAGCAATTTTATCAAGCTTGCGGTGAAATGCACGAAGCGATGAGTAATAAGCGCATGGTGCATAGCGGTCAGGATATTTTGATTAATCACCTAACTAACTGCGCAGCTAAAACTAATGATAGTTCCTGGAGAATTGTAAGACGTAAATCAGCCGGGCCTGTAGATATTGCTATTGGATTAGCTATGGTAATCCACGTACTAACTGAACCACCTGCAGAGGCACAGATATACAGTTAGACACGCACTACGCAATCCTGAAATATGCTTGACTATTAGAGGAAAATAGTATCCATGGGATTACTAGAAACTTTAGGCTTACGCGGTACACCGGCAACTGAACCGACCCCTAAAATAACTGCGCAGTACGCGCCAGCCGTAATGGATACTACTTACGGCTACGGTTACTTCAATACTGGATCTAGTTCATTAGGCATTGGCGCAATCAATCGAGATGTTGCGATGATGGTCCCGGCCGTATCCAGATGCCGTAACTTAATCGCCGGAGTTATTGCATCACTTGATTTAGAGTTATACAGAAAAACTACAGGCGAAGAATTAGGTAAGCCTTTATGGCTAGATCAACCAGATTACAGGCAACCGCGAAGCGTTACGATGGCCTGGACCGTTGATAGCCTTGCTTTCTATAATTTAGCGTACTGGCGTATTGTCGAACAATATGCAGATGACGGTAGAGGCTCACGTTACGAATGGGTAGCTAATAACCGAGTTACATTTACAACTAATAAATTTGGCACGGAGATTGAGGAGTACTACGTCGATGGAATCCGCGCCCCAATGTCAGGTTTAGGCTCGCTGATTACTTTCCAAGGATTAAATGGCGCAGGTATTTTGCAGGCCGGTGCCAGAACTATCCAGGCAGCATTAGATTTAGAAAAAGCGGCAGCGGTTAGTGCAGCTACACCAATGCCGACTGGTTATATCAAAAACACCGGCGCAGATTTACCTGAGCAACAAATTAGCGGATTGTTAGCAGCCTGGAAGGCAGCTAGACAAAATAGAAGTACCGCATATTTAACTTCTACTTTATCTTACGAACCAACTTCATTTAGCCCTAAGGACATGACTTATAATGAGTCGCAACAGTTCCTTACGACGCAAATCTGCCGTCTTTTTGGCGTACCAGCGTGGATGCTGTCAGCTGATATGAATAACTCGATGACCTATCAAAATATCCTAGATTCCAGAAAAGAATTTTTAGCTTATACGCTGCAGCCTTATATTTCTGCGATAGAAAATCGCCTGTCAATGAATGATATGACGGCCAATAATAACGTCGTCCGCTTTGCCGTGGATGACACTTTCTTACGCGCCGATGCAATGGCTAGATTAGACGTATTAGAAAAAATGTTAAACCTTGGCTTAATTGATTTAGACGACGCTAAAGAAATGGAAGATTTAACTCCAGAAGGCCGGGAATCTGATGACAGTATGGAAATGCCTGAGGATGACATGGAAGATGAAACAGAATTATCGCCAGGGAATGAACTAGGAGAATAATGGAAATCGAAAACATACAGCTAACCTTTTCGAGTCAAATCGAAAGCTCAGATACCGGGCGCAGATTAATTAGCGGTGTCGTATTACCTTTTAACACCATCGGTAATACTTCAGCCGGGCCTGTAAAATTTGAAAGTGGATCGGTGGAAATACCAGATGCACGTAAAATAAAATTATTAGCTCAGCATTCACAAAATGATCCGATTGGCCGGGCGCAGGCTTTTGAAGTTACCCAAGATAGAATTTATGGCACTTTTAAAGTTAGTGCATCGCAAAAAGGTACAGATTATTTAACCTTAGCTGCCGAGGACTTAGTAAGTTCATTAAGTATCGGTGTAGACGTGGTTAAAGCTAAGAAAGATAAAGATGGGGTCCTGGTCGTATCCAGTGCCATCATGCGCGAAGTTTCTTTAGTCGAAAGCCCGGCGTATGCCGATGCCATCGTTACTAAAGTAGCTGCTAGCGAAAGCGAAACAGAACAAGAAGCAACTCCAACCGAAACAGAAAGCGAGGCTACTGTGGACAAAAATCCCGAGCCAACCGAAACAAAGGCAGAGGCAGATACTCCAATAGTAGAAGCCTCACGTCCTGTAACAGCTACACCTTATATCTCCACCTCAGTACGTTCACCAATCGATTCAATGGCGAAGTACACAGAGCATAAAATTAAAGCAGCTTTAGGATCAGATGAATCTCGTCTTTTCATTTCTGCTGCAGATGATTCATTTGCTACTAACCCAGCATTCAATCCAACACAGTACCTATCAGAATTTGTAACTAATACTAGATTCGGTACTCCAGCAATAGATGCTTGCAGCCAAGGTACCCTGCCTACCTCAGGCATGACTATTAGCGTGCCATCACTTGTTACCAGTGCTGGCGGTCAAGCTGGCGTTGCTCCAGTAGTAACAGTAGAAGCCGAAGCCGGCGCAGTTCAAAATACCGGGATGGTTACTGAATATCTAACTGGAACTGTCAGCAAGTACTCTGGTATGAATACGCTCAGCGTAGAATTACTGGAAAGATCTGATCCAAATTTCTACTCTGAACTTACAACCCAGTTACAGAATGCATATTTAACAGCAATTGATACTGCCGTAGTCGCAGCATTAATTACCGCTGCTACCGCTGCATCAAATGAAACTGCAGACAGTACCGGAATCATTGATTACACTTCTGAGGCAGCAGCCAATATTTACAAAAATACCGGCTACTTCGCACAGAACTACATAGCTAACCCTTCTCAATACCAGGCATTGCTAGGCGCAACAGATACAACTGGTCGCCCT
>Ga0207939_1000306_pt1 | contig 15706 bp, 29 predicted proteins | sample LakMenEpi02Jun12_FD_150663 | JGI IMG/M metagenome (GOLD analysis project Ga0207939, IMG submission 150663) | Freshwater microbial communities from Lake Mendota, WI - 02JUN2012 deep hole epilimnion (SPAdes) | ecosystem: Environmental > Aquatic > Freshwater > Lentic | place: Lake Mendota, Madison... | reverse complement strand
TCCCGCGAAACTTCTTCGCGGCAAGCTCTTCCATAATCATTTGGGTGGAGCCGCCTTCTCGCACGCCGATCTCGGTGGCAAGGTAGTAGCCGTTCGGCGCCAACTGCACCGCCTCGCGCAGCAATTCATAATCACCGGAATCGGTGCCTAGCTCAATTTTCATCGTACTGTCCTATCATATTTAATCCTTTTCAAAGTTAGGGGGGATTGGAGCGGACGACAGGTATCTCGCCTGCCTCTTTGGTTTGGAAGACCAAGGCCCATATATCTAGACCACGTCCGCATTGTTAAGGAGTTTTCTCTAGATTGGGAACAATCTTAAAGTAAACGTTGTCGTCATCTTCATCATAATAAACTTTGGCCTGATTTTTCTTAAGCTTCATATAATCAAAGGTAGACTGCAAAATCTCTATAAAGTAGTCTGGTATGTTTCCTACTGGATGATTAAATGGATCTGGCAAATTTGTTTCGCCACACATCATCTGCTCAAGAAACTGCTTTCTATATCGAAGAGTCAAAGGTTTTCCGTTATAAGCAGCTGTTCTGCGTTTTGTTTTTCTTTGGCTTTTCTTTTCCATAGAGTTGTTCCTCATGAAGCGAATTCCTTTTATTATTTAGCGATCAACCAAAGTCCAGTTATTCGTTCCGTGTTCTGCAACTATAGTGGTTTCTTTTTTACCGCAAACTCTGGCATCCCAATACAAAACGACATACCTTTCGCCAGAAGCAACACAAGTAAACAACGTGTTGCTGGTTGCACCATAATAGTTTCTTGGGTGTAATCTGTTTCCAACGAATCGATATTTGTGTCCAACAATAAACTCATCAACCATTTTTCGTCTTTCTCAATCTTTGATATAAAGCTTCTAGTTTGTGTTTCTCAGGATGCTTATGTACCCATTGTCCAGTATGGGGGCTAAATTCTCTTTTGAAAAAATTATCCAAAAGAATGTTGCCAGTTTCAATACTTGTGTCTATTCTTTTGCAGGTGTCGTCAAACTTAGCGTCTGAGACAATTGAATCTGAATGCTGCTCATAAGCCCAAGCCCACAGAGCTACACATATACGTCTTTGTTTTTCAGCAACATCTATATCGAAAAACTTATCGAGACTCATCATCAACCTTATCGAACAGCAACCACATATAATACCTTATTTTTTGCAAAAAAGTCAATCTAATTTTCTGAGAATAAACTACCAGTTGGTTCTTATTCATAAATAATCAGTTCCGTTGTCTGTTGTATACAAAACTTTGTTTATATCGAAATGAGCTATAGCTCTCTGGCAACCAGAACAAGGTTTTGCTGTAGCTACTATCCACTCGTTGACATTTTTCTTAATTCGAACCACGATCAAACTGCTTTTTGAGATATCAGAAAGAGGGATATTACTGCGGATAGCGTTTACAATACAATCAACTTCAGCATGAAGATAGATAGCCGATTCGTTTTTACCAAATCTTTTCTGAAACGGATGGCTTTTTAGTTTATTCTGACCAACACAAAGAAGTTGATTTTTATAAACCAGACCTGCTCTTATTCTACTGGATTTGACTGGTTCTTGACCTTTCGCTTCTTCGAGAAGAAATTCCATATATTTTTGAGCGTATTTTTCAAAGAGTTCCAAAGACTATTCCTATGAAGAGCGGGAAGTATCACAGCGGCTGAAGTAGCTGGTATGCCAGATAAGACATCAGCCTTAGCTGGTTCTTCTTTCATAAGCCACTTGCCTGTCATAATATAAGCGCTGGTTTCTTTTTGAATCTCAATGATATCAGCTTTAACTTTTTCCAGCTGCTGCACTTTGCTGTTAACAGTTTTTCCGATAAAACTAATTTCTTCGCGTAGTCTGCTCAGATCTCTATTGATGGTTTCTTCTAGACGTGTGAGCTCTAGAGCTTTTTTTAAGTTTTCATTAACGAGATTTTGCATCTTTATCCTCTGTTTGTTGGACGTTTTCTATCATACGCATGAAGTTGACGTAATCAATATTGGCTGAGTTTATTTGACCGATAGCTTCATCATATTTTTCTATCAAGTTATATTTAGCTTGGGTAAAGTTTCGCAGTTTAGCTATCTCAGCTTTCATGGCATCAACGCGAAAATATTCATATGTGATATATGAAGTGTATATGACGAAACTCAGAAATGCCAATCTAGAAAAGAACCCAAACCGAAAAGGCTTACCGATCTTATCACCAGTACGAATATAGAAAACGTCGTCAGACATAATATAATCCTATTCAGCGAAACAACATATTAATTATACCTTATTGATTCCGAGAAGTCAAACAAAAATGAAAAAAAACCCAGCGCTGGGCTGGGTTTTAATTTAGACGAATGTTTGTTGAACCTGAATAGGTTGGCTCCAAAACCTTTTAAAAGATTTACCGAAAAGTCTTGCGTCTCTCTCGGCTCGGCGAATACCATCTTCAGGAGTTCCTCGCCAAACGAAACAGTGAACAACCTCTCCGTTTTTGAGCTCACCAAATATCTCATAACGTGTCTGCGTTATCATATATTTCTCCATTATTCCCAGCCAAACAATTTTGCGGCCTCTTGACGACCTTTTTTGTTCATTGGAATAGCCCAACAATCTCCGTCTTGGTAAAGAGACCAACGCGAACGATTGACTTTTATGCAGGCATTATCCAACACCCAGTGCCAAGCTTCCCAATAGTCGTTGTTTGTAGGACCACTCATAAGAATGTTGATGCATTCTTTAAGCTGGTTTGCATTCTTTGGGTTGTTCCTTATCGGAAACAACTCAGCGCCGCAAGATCCGGCGACATGCTGAGGAAGGTAGATTCCATGTCCATCAGATGCAACAATTTCAATATCAGCCATTTGTTTCTCCATTCTAACTACGACTCTACCCCCACTCGTTTGAGCAGGGGTAGAGGTAGTGCCACCCTTACGGGTCGATTATCCACGCTTGCGCTTGGCTGCAGGCTCATCGTCGAATTCGAAGGCACCGAAGTGCTCTGCAAGGCGAACGATATTGTTTTCCATCTTGGAAGCAATTTCTTCGACCTGCTCGATTTCTTCATCGATATTCGGCTCATCGTCGCCGAAACCGCCGTAAACGAAAGAACCAGCCATCGCAAAGAGCACAGACATGACTGTGATCATCAGAGCATAGAGCTCTGCTTGGTGGAGGGTAAAGGGTGCTTCAGTAACTGCAGCACCAGAGGCGACCGTTGCCGTCGCACTCTTAAGATCACTACGGACATTACCCAGTTCCGCAGTGATAGCCTTTCCACGATCAGCCATAGCTTTCAACGTAAAGGGGCCACGCTTTCCGTCGATGGGCATCGGATTTCCAGCCGCATCAACATACAGACCACGCGCCAACAGGACTTCCTGGGCGGCAGCGATATCGCTACCAGTCATAACCTTGTATTCAGCCTCAAGGTCTGCGATCTGTTTCTCAAGATCGGCTTTGGTAGAAAGAGCTGTACTATAGGCAGTATTACGGTCAGAGTCACCTTGGGTCGCGTCGTTGACGATATTCTTGAGGGCGATCTCGCCACCATTCTTATCGATCAAACCAGCAACAACCATCAGAGCGAACAGGGGCACGAAGGCCAACCACTTACGGCGACGAAAGGCAACCTCGACGGCAACGCCGAGAGAAGCCAGCGAAAGGGCCACGAAGGGACCAATCATACCGATAAATGGCAGCTTGATGGTGTGCTCAAAACCGAAATACGCCAGATAGCCAGATATCGCTGCCAGACCGAAACCAGCAACGATCAGAACAACTCCGAATATTCGAAGTAGCATATGTTTTTCTCCATTCTAGCTACGCCTCTACCCCAGCGAGTTTTCGCTGGGGCGAAGGTTATGTGATTGGTAGTCCCTACGGGAGTCGAACCCGTCTTTCTAGGTTGAAAACCTAGCGTCCTAACCGATAGACGAAGGGACCTTAATTGGTGCGGGCGATCGGACTCGAACCGACACAGGCCTACGGCCTAACAGATTTTAAGTCTGGTGCGTCTACCAATTTCGCCACGCCCGCTCAAGGAAATTAAGGCTTTCTGAAGCTGCTAATTTCTAAAGAATCAAGCAGATCAATATCAGCTTGAGTTATCCATATTAGATCACGCAGACCAGCAGCATAAGCTTCGCGATGCTTCTCGTCATAATGATCCCATATCACTCGTCTCATTTCTGAACGAGTCAGCTTACCAGTTAAATCGACACCAACTTTGGCGGCGAGTTCGCAGATAGTTTTAAGACAGGTCATATCGATTTCCTTCTTTCAACTACGCCTCTACCCCAGCAGGTTTCTGCTGGGGTGTTGGGCGTTACGACCTTTTCTTACGTCGTTTCGCTGCGCGAACTACCGTTTCGGTAGGCTCGACGAGCTCCTCTTTCGTAGTAAGAACATCAGTGAGCTCGGCGTTGAACGCCTCTATCTCATCAGCTTTCTTATCGAAGTAGGTATTGAGGAGATTATCCGTAACGATCACACCGCGAGTGATACGCTCGAAAGCGTTAGCAAGGCTGCGGATGCGTTGGACACGGGACTTAGCCATTCAATATTCTCCATTTGCTGCTAATTCAGCTACGCCTCTACCCCAGTGGGTTTCCACTGGGGTGAGGTCGATCAGTAATCGTAATCATCACGATCAGGATCGTACTGATAACGACGAGGAGTTTCTGTGTAGCGATATCGCCACTCAGGGGGAGAACGCTCTAGAAGCTGTTCTAGGGTTTCCCCATCATTATAGTGGATGATTCCTTCTTCACCAGTTTCTTGAAAGAAGATAGCCATCTTAGACATAAGTTTCTCCATTCTAACTACGCCTCGACCCCACTGGGTTTCCAGTGGGGTGGGCGGGTAATTAAGCAGCGATCAGCTTATGTTCGATACCGAGTTCGGTGAAGTAAGCAGAAGCGCGACGCGCAACTTCACCATCAGTATACGTCAGCACAAAAGTCTGGCCAGTCCTGGCATTCTTGTGCTTGATAACAAACGGAGCAGCAGCTTTTTTCGCATTTTTCATAATCAAGTTTCCTCATTCTAGCCTGATTGCTAGCTACGCCTCTACCCCAGTGGGTTTCCACTGGGGTGAGGTCGGCAATTGCGCCTCCTAGGCGGAGGTCGCGTCAGTCTCTCTACAATGTCAAACAGTGGAACTGGGAGTGCCCGAAGGCAGGTCTCGATAGTCACTGAACCCTTCCAGAACACAACCATTCTACCCTATCGAACGAGGAAGTAAACCCCTCCAACATTAAATCTTCGTAATGTTGGACTGATTTTATTAGGTTTTTTCTGCAGGGACGAATATTTTTCGTTAATATTCGTCTTTTTCGTTATCGCTGGTGTCGATTTGGACGTTATCGAACCCGATGACGCCTCTATAACTGAACGTTCTGAAAGATCTCTCAAAAGTGACAACCCTTCCATGTTCGACACCTTCTGGTTTGGTGATTTCGCTCAGAAGGATACAACCAATCAAACCAGCATCCACAGGATATTCGTGGCCCGTTTGATCTCTGTAGCAACCATCGCCGTACATAGTTCCGTAGCAAGCGATAGCAGTACCCTGGAAATTAAACTCGCCATCGAGAACATGGTTCCCGAAACAAGTCATTGCACAGAAGTTATCCCAATTCTCGTCATCAATGACGTAGCAAAGATCACCGATATAGTATTCACCAGCAGGAAGCATTATTTTTCTCCATACATGCTTTAGCTACGCCTCGACCCCACTGGGTTTCCAGTGGGGTGAGGAGTTTAACTCGCAAATCGCATCTCTGCGACTTCTTCTTCCCAAGCCTCAACGGCGAAAGCGCACAAGTAATATCTTGCCGCTTCCAAGCTTCGGAATCCCTTGGTCTTGCCGTTGAAGTCATCAAAGGCTTCAACTTGCCAGAGTATTCCTTTTTCGTCTCTCGTCTTATAGATGATTCCAACTGGAAGTTTTGTCATCTCGTTGACGAATCGAAGAGTATTGATAGATCCTTTTTCTTCGATGAGTTTGAGTTTGCGATTGATCATAATTTACTCCGTTTCAAAAGGACGAACCAGATGGTTGATCTGGCGATCGCTGTAGTTACCACTATGAGTCCAACGCCTGAAGGCGAAGCAATCAGTGAGCGAATCAGTGCATCGAACAATGAATTTACAGCCCTGGCAGGGAATTTCACGAACAGTTTCTTCCTGTTTGTATTCCCAGACCTTGGCTCGACCCATAGCAGCGTTGTCTACGGTAAAGGTTTCCATAATTAGTTTCCTTGAATCAAGATGTTGATCGAAACAATAACTGATAGCCAAAAGGCCACACAGAATAGCATTCCGAAAATGAAACCCCAGTTTATATTTCTCATGTTACACACTCCTAACTACGCCTTGACCCCAGCGAGTTTTCGCTGGGGTAAGGAATCAATCACCGACATAGACGATTCGGGATTGATAATAGTCACTATGGCGTTTTTTCTTTATACCAGGATCGACAAGAACCATGAACCTGCCAAAGGGACTGTCTTTATGCCTACGTCTTAGACGCTCTACAGCGACCATTGCTTCTGCATCAGAAGCATAACGTTTCTTGATGGCATATTTCTTTTCTACCGTATCATATACACGGTATTTCCAGTTAGAAAACATAGTTTTTCTCCATTAGACACGCCAAAACCCCCACGCTTTTGCGTAGGGGTAGGCAGATTACAGAGCTCTGATCGCTTCAGTGGCGCGAAGAGTGTATATTTTCTTCACATTACCACGGGAGTCGAGCACCTGCAGAACCTGATCATCTAGGACATAGATGAGTTGAAGCTCTTCATCTTCAGCAATCAGAGGCGTTTTGCTTATTACGCCAGAGAAAGACTGATAGTCAGAGTCTTCGAAATCGTTCCATTCAAGCCTTGCAATAAGAGCGAAGACTTCTACGTTGGACGTTTCGGTTTGCATTCATTTTCTCCATTTCAACTACGCCTGTACCCCAGTGGGTTTCCACTGGGGTCAGATGGAAGCTTAGGCTTCCACTTTATCGCACTGATCAAGGTTAAACACTGTGAAATGCTTTGGGCGTTTCATCATGCGCTTCTTACCAGTTTTCTTATCAGCTTCCTCAACCAGAACCACACGAGTGATCATGAATCCCGATTCGCCCTTACGGACTTGGAAGCCGTTTTCTTGAGCTTGCCGATAAGTCAGGAAGAAGTTCGAGCTAAACTCACGAGCTTCCACGGCAGCTTCAAGGATGTCCACGTTTTGACCCGAGTAGGGTTTTTTCGAGACAAAGTTGGCAACGGTCATTAGCTTTCCTTTCGTTGTTGCACATTTAAGCGTCTGGTAGGCTCGGCTGGACTTGAAAAAATGGTAGGCGAGGCAGGATTTGAACCTGCGATGAACCACTTATGAGGTGGCGGCCTTAGACCTCTTGGCGACTCGCCCTTATTTTTTTGTCTCTCCAAACTTGCCGAAGTTTTTCTTTATGCGCTTCGGATTTTGGTTTGCCTCTGTTAGCCTGACCTCCCCTTCTGCCAATCTCATTTAGATTGATTTTGGGAAGCATTGCAGCGTAACCAAGTTTTCCATTATCAGAACGTTGTTGTTTTGTTAATTTCTTTAGAGAAGCGGCATGCCCCTTTAAAGCGTTCTCTCTAGAAAACCCTCCAACGCCACCAATTTTCATATTATATGAATCTCTTGTCATATAATCTTCAGTTAATTTTTTCTCGAAAGCGTAAGCTTCTTCTTTATCAACTGTGGTAAAAAGAATTTCCTTTATAAAATTCTTTCTGCCGTGTTTTTTGATGGCGGATTTTACTGCATATCCAGACCCCATATAAGAATCATATGGGTTATCTGTTTTGTGGACGCCGATGTAATATTTTTGGTTGACCAAATTTGTTATCTTATAAACAGTATACATAGAATTTCTCCAAACCTATGACTTATTTATAAAATAACAAAATTTACAGTCGGCTCTAACCAATTGAGCTACAAGCCCAACCAGGCGCTTAAAAATGCAACAAAGTCGTGTTTTGGGGCGTCAGCGCACTAAGCTGACTTTCGCAACAAACATGGCATCGCTGGGTTTAAGCCCAGCGAGCCCCATGGGACACCTAGATCGGTGGCCCGTCAATCTTTCCACGATGTCAAACAGCGGTATCTGCGGACAGTGATCAAACCGATAGTCAGGTAGGATCGGCCTCGATAGTCACAGAGCCTTCCCAGAACAGGACCATTCTACCCCAATGGAAGAGGAAGTAAATCCCCCTCAACATTAAATATTGGTAATGTTTGACTGATTTTATTAGGTTTTTTCCGTTAACCCCAAACTTTTTCGTTAATTTTCATTAATAAATGCCAAAACACGCCTAAAAACGTCAAATATCCCACTTCAGGCGAATGACGATAAGACCCTTTTTGATATCAAGAGGAAAATCGTTGATAAACTGAACAATGATGTTTGTCTGCATTTTCATCTCTGTGTAATCGTTGTATTGTAAATTGAAAGGCAGTTCCACGCTTATCCTTTCTTTGGGGATATAGTCTGGATTAACAGGACCCACCATTTCTGATTGATGATAAAATTTATATGGGTAGTTGTACTCGTTTATGTTTAGCAGAAGATTTTCCATATCTCAGTTCTCCACGACTTCCGGAACAAACGCAGACCAATCACTATCAAGATCAACCGTAGCTTCTGGTTTGAAGCCGCGATTCTTTTCGAGTCCGTGGTACCCAAAGGGATTGCACAGAATGCGAGTCGAGCCGATCATATAATCATTGTTATGATGCATATGACCATGAAACCACAGTTTGATCTGGGGTCTATCTGAGATGAATTCGAACAATTCAGTGGCGTAAGCTGCATTCATGGGATCGCCTTTGAATCTTTCGTGCACGCTCAGATAACTGGGTGCTGTATGACTGATAACAACGACCTTCTTGTGGTCCAGAGCTTTCTCGAGCGTGTGCATGCTCTCGCGATGCCACACAAGGGTGTTCTCTGGAGAATACAGCCACCTATAGTCGTTCATTTGACCTCTAGCTTGCTGCATCACAAGGGGATTCGCGTTACCAAAATCAGTCCACAGAGTGGCACCGAAGAATCGAGTGTCGCCAAACTCCACATATTCGTTTTCCAGAAACCGAATATTGTTATATTTGGAAAGATAGTCTTTGATCACATCGATATAGCTTCCATGATTCACAAGTTCTTTTTCTCTCCAGCGATAGAGCTCGTGATTCCCGCCAATTATAAGAACATGGGGGTATTCTTTGCTTACACGATCAAAGAATTTATCATAGAGCTTCTTTCTCTTAGGATTCTGGTCAACCAGATCATAAGCAAGGATGATGTCTCCAGCAAGAACAAGAAGGTCTGCTTTCTCTTTGTTTTTTGGAAGAAAGTTGTTTCCAAACTCAAGATGCAGATCGCTCATATATGCGATTTTCATTATATTCTCCATGGCAACCCCTGTAGGAATCGAAACGTTCTAACCGATAGACGACGACTCTTCCGTGAAAAACATCAAGTTTTTCTCGCTATAGATATGTAACATTCCACCATAGTGTTCAACTACGTATCGTTCTTTGCCTGCAGAAGTTGTGAACGCTGCTCGGATTTCTCCAGCAAGCTGATAGTCTCCAGTATATTTGTAGACTTTATCGCCAACTTTAAATTTCATTTCAATATCTCCTATAACGCTTTATTCTATTATGAGAAAGCATCAAAGTCAACTCTTTCTATAAACATTAACAAAATTTAATGTAGACTTATATATAAGTCTTATCGAGAGGTTAGGACTTATATATAAGTCTTCGCAGCGATTCTACTTGTGGATAAGGCGACCCGAAGGTCGCCTTACTTGTTCGAGTTGAAGAATGTGTAACGGGAGGAACCCCACCTTTTGCCCCGTCTGTTCCGTTCATCTTCTATACAAAGACCACTTGCCATGCTGAAACCGAAGAACTCTCTTGGTTTCTCCACATTCTTAGAGCTTCTATTTATAATAGATTATGCCTTATCAACATTAAATCTTTTTAATGTTTACTCGTCAGAGTGTTTGCTAGAACGCTTCTCAGTTTTTTCCACCTTTGGTGTGGGAGGAGTATTAGTGCTGACGAAAGAGTACATCCTTTCGGCTGTATCAAGCACAACATCTAATCCTGGAAAACTTGGCATACCAACTGTTGTCACAAGTTGGTTGGTCTTTTCATCGCGTTTGCAAGACAGTTCCCATCCAGTGAATTTAGAACTGAATTCGTTTTGAACGAAACCGAGGGCCATATTGAGAATCTCAGTACGAATCTCATATCCGTTTTTAGAGGCATTGACCTTAAATTCGGGAAGATTAGTTTGCATATATCCACTTTTGTTCATGTTAGTCTCCTTTTGTGTGTGTGATTTGAGCGAAGTGCTCGGATACTATTTATTCTTTTGTGGCTTCATTTTCTGCGAGAATTCATTAAATCTCATTAATGACTCTGAGATAAAATCAGGAACGTGATCGCCAAAGCCAATTTGAATTGCTTCTTCAGGCACTGGGTCAAGAGCACCAGTCATGCGCTTTATTTTTTCAATCAACTCTTTTCTCAAAAGAATTCCCTCATCTTCTGCTTCCTATAATCTGCATCATCATTCATACGACTTCCGAAAACGGTATTATCCATAACTGGCCTGTCTTCCTCCTTCTTAGAACTGTTGTCAACTATATCGCTTTGGGCGCTTTCCTCGACATCATACAATCTCATCTTCGACCTATCAACACCAATCACAAACTTCTTGTAATAGTTTAGATCATTATAGCGATTCTTAAGTTGTTTCACCATAATTTGATTTAGAGATTCCAGTTGTTCATTAGATATCAGAGCAAACATAAAGTCACAAGTTGCTGGCAGACCAAACGATTCAGAAGTGTTACTTAAATCCACATCGCTGTTATCATAACCTGATCTATTCGTTTGGGTCGCCGAAATAATAGGCACATCAAACTCAATAGCCAGTCCTCTCAATTCTTCAGCAATAGATTTGACCAGAGTGTAAGAATTAACGCCAGCCATATTTTTAAAACGAGAACTGCAACATATGTTTAGGTAATCTATATATATGATATCAGGTTTGAAGTCTTTCTTCAGACTTAGCTCATTCAACAGATGCCTGAAGTTGGCAGATCCGACTGAAGCTGTCGGATATTCTTTGATGATCAATTTACCATCAGTCTTTTTCTTCACCCTATTGATCTTTTTCAGATAAGAATCTTTAGGAAGTTGTTTGAGCTCGTCAATAGTCATATCAAGAAGATTGGCGTCTATCCTTTCGGCGATTCTTTCCTCGGCCATTTCCAGAGTGATATAAAGAACGTTCAATCCCTCCGAGAGATTGTTGGCCGCACAGTGACACATGAACAAACTTTTACCAACACCAGTGGAAGCCATGATGATGTTCAGAGTTTTGTTGGCAATGCCACCCTTTGTGATCTTGTTGAAGTAATCAAGATCGAACTTGACTTTGTTCTCAACCAAATGATAGAAGTCATATCGTTGATCGGCATTGTCAAGAAAGTCATGGCCGATACTCGTGTCAAAAGAAACACCAAGAGCATCAGATAGAATCTTAGGGATAGATCCTACTGATAGATTGCCCTTGTTTTTGCCATCATCGACAATCTTGATGGCGTCCATCAAAGCATTATACAACGCTTTGTCTTTGCAGAACTCTTCAGTTTTATCAACAAGCCACTGGTCCTCAAATTTCTTTTCAGAGATATCGGAGATATATTTCTTGAGATCTTTGAATGTGGATTCTTGAAGATTGTTGATTGCCTGTAGATCAACTAGAAGAGATTCTTTGGTTGGGAATTTATTATACTTGGCAACAAAGGTGTCGATAAGATTGAAGAGCGTCCTGTCTGTTACATCCTGGAAATAACTTTCTTTGATAAAAGGAATAACTTTTCTGGCATAATTCTCATTATGCAAGAGATTCGAAAATATGGCGTCTTCAACTCTCTCTGATGTCATCTATTCTTCCTCTTCATAAACTTCCTCTAGCTCATCCTCTCTATTGTCCTCATAAACGTCACCTGGAAAGTCCCGTTCCAATCGTGCCCAGTCTATAGGATTGTCAAAAACGAAAAAGTCCCACGGAAAATTCTCATAAGTACATCTGTACGAGGATGAGTTGATCCACTCCCTATAGAACTTATCGTATTTTGCTCCGTAACCCCTACACCGATAGAAACGCTGTCCTTCTTTCTCATACCAATAAAAGACAACACAATTATTACTGCTCACCTATTCTTCCTCTTCATAAACTTCCTCTAGCTCATCGTCAAGGCTGTTAACTCCGTAAGCAAATTTTTGTTTCACTTGCTTCTCGATGGCATCAAGCACTTCTTGAGTATAATACTTTTCAGGCTCGCGATTAAGCGCTTTTTCAAAAATAGTTTTGCCGTCTGGCATCTTCAGTTTGTTGCCAACCTTTTCAAACACACCAGCTTCTTCGGCAATTTCTGCTAGTCCATAATATCTATCAAGTCCTGTTGCATAAGAAAGCCTGACGTGGACCATTTGATTTTCTTTCGACAGGCGAGACTTATACATCTTGACGGTAACAATATTACCAACAACATCAGTACCTTCTCTTTCTTTTTTCTTCGAAAGCATTGCAATGGTAGTTGCAGCAAACTTGAAACCAGACCCACCAGAGATTTCATTTGTTGGAACATATGCACCAACAGCCGCATAAACATGGTTGGTAATAATCAGAGGAATCTTCGCTCTTGCCAGCTTCAAAGTTAGAACCCTGAATGCAGCTTTAATGACTTGGGCTTTGGTCATATCACGAGTTTCTTTTCCTTCAGTAGAATCTTCCAACTCTTTCGTAGTTGAAAGCATACCAAGAGAATCAAGAACCATCATCATCTTCGGGCGTTTTGCTTCTGGTTTGGCAACATAACTGTCAATGATCTTGATAGCATGATGCCTGAATTTCTGGATAGTTTCTTGTTCTGAGATAACAACACGAGAAGTGTCAATACCTCTGCTCTCCATCATATCCTTAGTGACAGCTGCTTCTGTATCATAATAAACAACGAATCCATCTTCATTCGCATCAAGGAAATTCTTGACAATGCCAAGAACGAAAAAGGTTTTGCCAGTTGAGCTTTCGCCAGCGAACCCTGTCACTTTATTATCAGCGATTCCACCATAGATTGAACCAGAAAGCACAGCGTTCAGTGCATAACAACCCGTATCAACAAATCCAGCAAACTCTCCCGCCGAAACTCCATCGGCTGCAATAGAAGTATTCTCATCTCCTAGTTCGGAAATGAAGTCCCTCAAAAAATCATTCTTCTTGGCCATCAACTCTCTCCTTTAATAATCTGGTCAGCTTCATCGACAATTTTCTTCAGTATCTTTTGAAATTCTGTAATCTTTTCTTTTCTGTTTGGCCAATTGATAATTGGTTTCTCATCTGCATCTTTTAAAAGATTATTCAACAAAGGCGATATTCTATCATAAATGGTATGGACTTTTTTGTTCATTGTTTTCAACAATGTTTCTAGTTGAACAACTCTGTCTCGAGTCGTCTCCACATCATAGTGTAGATCACTATTGGCTATTATATCATTTTCGTCTTGTGTAGTAAAGCCAAAATCAAAAAATATTTCTTCTCTTTCTTTCATAGAATAATCTCCGCAATTATTATTACCACCAAAATCAAGGCCGTCATGAAAACCACAACTCCCAGTTCTCTTTCAATAGGATCTTTCATTTTTAATTCCAAAAATCTTCGAGGGTTGAGAGCTTCTCGATATTCCAGCCAATGGTTTCGGTGATACTGCGTAGCGGTTCAATGAAGCCCTTATCAAATTGCATGTCATAGTTTATGTGTTTCTGCATCTTGAATTCGTCTGGCATTGTTGATGGACACCCCAATACCTGTATGTTGTAGCGATTGGGAGTTCTCATATAACAGAATTTGATCTTGGAACCAGAGACGATCTTCTCATATTTATTCTGAAGACCAAGATCATCAACAATAGCATTGAACGCCATAGAGGCTTTGACGTGGATTGGTGTTCCTGAAAGATAGTTTCCGTTCTTGCCTTCCCACTTTTCGATATCCTTGACACCTCGAGGGAACGCAACCTCTTCAAACGGCAAACTAGAAAACTGACTCTTGAAGTCAGCAACGAATTGCTGGAGTTGGCCCTCTGTTTGATTCATGACAATCTCAAATGCCTTCTTGAGATTCTGTCTACAGGAAGTTGGAGTTGAGGATTTGATCGCCTCGATGCCCATCATCTTTAGCTTGGGGGAATCGTAACGAACGCCTTCTTGATCAAGAACGTTCAGGATATACATCTTCTTGGCTTTCCAGATACCTTTATCTGCGATAGCCTCTCGGTTCATAACAAGCTTTTGCTCATAAGAATTCATATATTCGTGGAGATCTTGGCAAGCTGAATCAATGAAAGGCTTCAGCTTACTCTCAACGAATTTATCAATCACATCAACGATCTTTTTCACATCATCGGTTTTGGAGAAAGATTGATATTGCTCAACCAATTTCTCGAGGGTGATATAGTTTGAATCGGTATCAACCGCAATGACATAATCTTTTTTGGTCTTGAACATACCATTGAGATATCTGTTGACGTTCGTCTCAACCCAACGAATGGCAAGCTGACCAGAAAGGGTGATAGCCTCGGCAATATCAGCATTGAACCAACGGAAATACATATTGGCAAGAGCACCGTAAGCTGAGTTCAGCTGAATCTTCTTGGCCATCTGCTTGTTGTTGAGAGCGGATATTTGCTTCAGCAAACTCTCATCTTTTGTATCGTTATATTGCTTCTTGATTTGCTTAAGCTGCTTCTGGGCTTCAGCGCGATCATTATACATCTTCTGCATAAGATAAGGAAGGAACCCCTGCTTATCTTTAGAGTAATAGGTTCCGTTGGCGCAGTAACTGTATTGGCCATCGTGCTCGAACTGCTTCTGTAAGAGTTCGTCAACAGAATAGAATCTGTCAACTTTGCCAGCTAGAGTTTCTGGCGAGATGTTATAGGTCATGATCAGGTGGGGATACAGACTCTTGAAGTCCATTGAGACGACCCACTTGCTCATTCCGATGACAGGCTCTTTGACGTAGCCACCAACGATTTCAGAGTTTGGCTTTTTCTTGAATTGTGGGACAACAATATTCTGAGAAAGCAGATAGTTGTGGATGATAACATCCCACTGCTTAACTGAACCAAGAGTATCTTCGAAGTTGACCTTGGCATCATAAGCCATGGCAAAGACAAGCTCAATCAGTTTCATCTTGTCTTCTAGGCGCTCAACAAGCTCAACGTCTTTGACGTTATATTCAATGAACAGCTGGTGATTCTTCTCATACAAATCATTAAGAGAACCATACTGAGAATAGTCAACCTTCTTCTCACCAAGCTCGACATACGATATATGATTGAGAGTATAAGACTCTTGCTGAGAGTAGGTAAACTTCTTGTACAGGTTAATGTAATCGAGAACGTTGATGCCAACAGGAGTGTAAGCCTTGTTCATCTTACCTCTGATCTCAACTTCGTATTCTCTCAAGAGAAACCAGGGAGAAAGCCTGGCAGCTTGGGCGTCATCAAAGACCGCTTTGATTCTGTTGATGATATACGGAATATCGAAGAACTCTACGTTCCAGCCTGTAACACAATCTGGCGATATTTCCTGCCAATAA
>Ga0207939_1000305_pt1 | contig 15707 bp, 16 predicted proteins | sample LakMenEpi02Jun12_FD_150663 | JGI IMG/M metagenome (GOLD analysis project Ga0207939, IMG submission 150663) | Freshwater microbial communities from Lake Mendota, WI - 02JUN2012 deep hole epilimnion (SPAdes) | ecosystem: Environmental > Aquatic > Freshwater > Lentic | place: Lake Mendota, Madison... | reverse complement strand
AGAATTCCAGCACCTGCTGTCATCCATTGTGTGTCGCCATTTGAAATTGTTCCGCCGCCACCATTGTTATCTTGGTGATCAAAGATTCCATCAATAATGTAAGTAACTGTTTCAAAACCGCGGTGTGGGTGCCAAGGAGTTCCCTTTGGTTCACCTGGTGCGTATTCAACTTCGCCCATTTCATCTAAGTGAATGAATGGATCAAGCTCTGCTAAATCAACACCTGCAAATGCGCGACGAACCGGGAAACCTTCACCTTCGAAACCTTGCGGCGCAGTCGTAATGCTCTTTACCTTGCGTGCACGTGCACCAGGAAGTTCGCTGACGCGAGGCAATACGGTGATGTCGCTGACGGTTACTGCTGGCATTGGGCTCTCCTTAGTTCAGAGCCCAAGAGTAATTGAACTTTCAACTACCTGCAACCTGGAAATTACAGGGCTTTGAGCGCAGAAACGACCTTAGTCAAGGAAGCCTTGGCATCGCCAAATAGCAACATTGTCTTTGGATCGTAGAGAAGTTCATTCTCAATACCAGCAAAACCTGGGCGCATAGAGCGCTTCAAGAAGATGATGTTGGCGGCATTGTTAACTTCAAGAATTGGCATTCCGTAAATTGGGCAACCTGGAGTTGTTTGTGCTGCTGGATTAACAACATCGTTTGCACCGATAACAATTGCAACATCTGTTTGACCAAAGGTTGGATTAACTTCATCCATTTCAGCCAGTTGATCGTAAGGAACATTGGCTTCGGCCAAAAGAACGTTCATGTGTCCTGGCATGCGACCTGCTACTGGGTGGATTCCGTATGCAACATCGATGCCCTTTGAAATCATTAAGTCAGCAAGTTCACGAACTGTGTGCTGTGCTTGTGCAACAGCTAGACCAAATCCTGGAACGATAACAACGCGACGGGCGTAGTTGAGCAAGATGGCAACATCATCTGGTGAACCAGAACGAACTGGACGTTCTTCACCAGCTGCTGCAACATCTTGAGGTTTTGCGGTAAAGGCACCGAACAAAGTTCCAAACAATGAACGACCCATTGCCTCTGCCATCAAGCGAGTCAAGATAGTTCCTGATGCACCAACAAGAGTTCCGGCAATTATCAACAATGTTGAATCAAGAACATAACCACTTGCCGCAACAGTTAACCCTGTAAATGCGTTGAGCAATGAGATAACAATTGGAACATCCGCGCCGCCAACTGGAAGAACGAACAAAATACCGAATAGCAGAGACAGACCAGCAAGAATCAATAGTGGAGTTGTGCCAAGTGAGGTAACAACCCAGCCACCAACGCCAAGCACTGAAACCAGCGTTGCAGCGATAACAAAGCGGCCCGCTGGGAAAATTACGGGGCGAGTAGTCATCAACTCTTGCAGCTTCATGAAGGTAACAATCGATCCGCTGAAGGAAACACAGCCAACGATGACCGTAAACACGGTGAAGATAACGACTGCAGTTGTGGCCTTATCGCCCAAGTTTAAGTATTCAACAATGGCTACTAGCGCTGCTGCGCCACCACCCACACCATTAAATAGTGCAACAAGTTGTGGCATCTGCGTCATCTGAACCTTGCGTGCTGCAGGAACTCCGATGATTAGACCAACTGCGATTGCACCAAGAATCCAACCAAGGTTGTTTAGTGGAAGTGATGAGCCCTCGTTGGAGTAAAAGAAGACAACTAATGTGGCAAGACCAGCACCAAAGGCACCGATCAGATTGCCGCGACGCGCAGTCTTTGGATGTGAAAGTCCCTTCAACGCAAGAATGAACGCGATACCTGCTGCAAGACCAATCAGGTCATATACGGTGCGGCTCATTTCTTATTTCCTTTGAACATCTCAAGCATTCGGTCGGTAACAACAAAACCGCCCACCATGTTGATAGTTGCCAGAATAATCGCAGCAACCGAAAGACCAAGCTCTAAATTAGTTTTACTGTGATCGGCAACAATGATCGCACCAACCAAGATAACTCCGTGGATCGCATTAGCTCCTGACATCAAAGGAGTGTGCAATGTAGAAGACACCTTAGATACAACTTCGAAACCAACAAAGACTGACAGCACGAAGATCGAAACAATTGCCATTGGTTCCATTACTTTGCTCCTCTTCGCGCACCAGCGTGCGTTACCGCAGCACCATTGATGATTTCATCCTCGAAATCTAAGTTAAATGCCACCTTTTGATCATCCTTGGCCGGTGTTGTAAACAAGGACAAGAGATTGACGACATTTCGTGAATACAAGAATGATGCGTGGAATGGCAGCTGACTTGGCACATCTTTTCCGCCCCAAATGCGAACCCCGCCTGATGTTTCAACAATCTCGCCCGGCTTTGAACCTTCAACATTGCCGCCAGTTTCTGCAGCTAGATCAACGATGATCGTTCCTGGCGCCATTGCATCAACCATTTGCTGCGTCATTAAACGTGGAGCTTGTCGCCCAGGCACTGCAGCGGTTGTAATAACAACATGAGATTTTGCGATGTACGGCGTCAAAAGCTCGCGTTGCTTTACGGCACGATCTTCAGTCATTTCGCGCGCGTAACCACCGGCTCCTTCTAACGCTTCAAGTTCGAGTTCAATAAATGTTGCACCCATTGAACGAACTTCATCTGCAGAAGCTGGTCGAACATCGTATGCAGAAACAACTGCGCCTAAACGTCTAGCAGTTGCGATTGCTTGCAAACCTGCAACACCTGCACCAAGAACCAATACCTGTGCAGGTGTAACTGTTCCTGCAGCTGTCATGAGCATTGGGAAAAAGCGTGGAGAAAGTTCTGCTCCAACAACAGCTGCGCGGTATCCGGCACACAATGCTTGTGAAGTCAGCGCATCCATTGATTGTGCGCGAGAAATACGTGGAACAAGTTCTAGTGAAAATGCGGTTACACCCGCAGCAGCTGCTGCATCAATTGAATCAACTGCGGTAACGGGGGATAAGAAGGAAATTGTGATCGCGCCTTTTTTCAAGGTAGCCATTTGCTTGGGAGTTAATGGCTGAACTGACAAAACAACATCTGCATCAGAAATAACATCGCCAGGCTTTACCGTTGCACCAGCTGCGGAAAAATCAGCATCTGTTGCTTGCGAATGTGATCCTGCGCCAGATTCGACAGTTACATCCAGACCTAGGCGAGTTAACTTATTGATGATGTCAGGGACAAGCGCAACGCGCTTTTCTCCCTCTTTGATTTCCCGTGGGACAGCTACGCGCATGACGGAAATGTTAGTGCGTATAGCCCTTTAAGTCACCACGAACCAGGTGGTACAGGATGGATTGAATGGTGGTTCTGCGGTGGAATGCCTCGCGCCAGATGACCGAGCGCGGCCCATCAATGACTGATGCCTCAACTTCTTCACCACGGTGTGCAGGTAAACAATGCATGAACAACGAATCCTTGCTTGCTAACTTCATTAAATTCTCGGTCACTGCAAATGGCGAGAGTGCCAGCACCTTCTCTTTGCGATCACTTTCTGAATCACCCATCGACATCCACACATCTGTATACAGAACTGATGCATCTTTTGCTGCAGCTTCGGGATCATTTGTGACTTCAACTTTTCCGCCACTTTGTGCTGCGATATTTTTTGCAACAGCGACAACAACTGGATCCGGCGACCACTTACCACTTGGAGTTGCTACAACAACATGTGCGCCCATGATTGCGCCCATGATTAACCACGCATGAGACATATTGTTTCCATCGCCCAAGTAAACAAATTTGCGCCCTGAAATATCAGTTCCAAAGTTTTCGCGAATCGTTAACCAATCAGCTAACAACTGCGTTGGATGATCAACATCGGTTAAGGCGTTAATAACTGGAATAGTTGAATAAGCACCCAGCTGATCAACATCAGATTGAGCAAAGGTTCTAATAATTAAGGCACTGCAATATCCGCTGATGATCTTTGCGGTATCTTCGATAGTTTCGCCACGACCTAATTGCAATTCATCGCCACGAATAAAAATTGGAGTACCACCCAAATGGGCAACAGCGGTTTCTGAAGAAAGACGGGTACGGGTCGAAGGCTTTGTCATATAGATAGCGACAGTTTTGTTGGCCAAAGCGGTGTTTGAACGCAGTGGATTCTCAGCAAATTCAGCCGCAGTTGATAGCAATAGTTCGACATCAGCACGGCTTAAATGCTCGGTTCGCAGTAAGTCCTTCATTTGTGAATTCTACCCGTAGTTTTGGGCTTCACATAGGTATTCTTATCCACCTCATGGGCATCTTTCGAAAATTAGGAATTGAATCGGAGTCTGATACCGATCTCTTGACTCGCCCGTCCCTGGATGAAGATCTTCAAGAAGATGATGGTGGCCACGATCGTTTTGCGCACTATGTGAAAAAAGAGAAGATTGTTGAATCTGCAGTAACAGGAAAAGCAGTGAAAGCTCTATGTGGAAAGAAGTGGATGCCTTCTCGCGATCCACAGAAGTATCCAATCTGCCCAACCTGCAAAGAGATTCACGCTGGGTTGAAACCAGATCCTGAAGAAAAGTAACGATGAAGCGCTTTACTGCCTTCGCACTCACATTAATTACAGTTGCAACTCTTACAACTCATATCACGACGGCACACATAGCAGCTGCCGAGGATAAACCGCCGCGCAAAGTTGTAACTGGCTGGCTTCCGTATTATTCAGTTCGAACAATCATGCCACTAGTGCGAAAGTTACCAACGGCGCAACCAACAGTTGCTGGCAAACCACCCGTATGTGACGAATCCCAATACGGCCCAGCAGAAAACCAAGCTATCGAATCTTCGTACCTTTTTAAAAATAGAGATTTAATGAAAGAGGTAATGCCTTTCTGGTTTTCAATTAAATCTCCGACGGTTATTAGAAATGATTATGTAACAGGCAACCCTTCCTGGCCCATGGCAGACACCGTGTGTTTGATTCGTCGCGCAGGAATACAAGTCATACCAACAATGACTGATGGAACTGGAAAATTAGAGCTTTCTAATTACCTAGCAAACCCTGCAACTCGAGCAACTATTGTCAAAACAATTGTCAATCTAGTTCTGACAAATAACTTTGATGGCATTGATCTTGACTATGAAGGTTTTGCTTTTGTTGATGGAAATACAACATGGACAAAGACTGCCCCTCGTTGGGTTGCTTTAGTTAAAGAACTGAGCGTTGCTTTGCGCTCCCACAACAAGTTGCTTTCAATTTCAACACCGTATGTGTATGACCCCAAGGAAAAACAAAAAGGTTACTTTGTGTACGCCTGGGCAGATGTGGCAAGCAGTATTGATCGCTTACGCATCATGACGTACGACTATTCAGTCGCTAAGCCAGGTCCTATTGGTCCAATTTCATGGACCGAGAAGACTCTTAAATATGCAGTCAGCATTATGTCTCCTTCAAAGGTGTTCATAGGTTTACCGGGTTATGGTCGTGACTGGATTACATCGGTAAAAGGAAAGTGCCCAGTAAGTGCGCCACCGGGATTAAAGGGTGGTGCAAAAGCGGCAACATTTAAAACAAGTTACGCATTAACAAAAGCTGGTATTGATAAAGCAACACCAGTCTTTGATGAAAAGTTTAGTGAAGCAACATATTCCTATACACAAACGTATAACGGCCTTTCGGAAGCCGGTGCATCAACTGAATGCACAGTAAGCCGAACTGTTTGGTATCAAAATGATCGAAGTTATGCAGAACGTATGGCACTTGTTGCCAAGTATCGTTTAGGTGGCGCGGCGTTGTGGACGCTTGCAATGGAATCTCCTGAAGCAACTTTGGAGTTACGTAAAGCAGCGCTTGCGATTGCACCAGATCCAGTTGTAAACACTTTAAGTATCGAAGGTGCACCACAGAACACAATTAACTATGCCGGATTGTTTACAGTTAAAGGCTTGCTAACACTTAAGGATAAAACACCAATTGCGGGGCTAAAAGTTTCACTAGAAATCAAACGCGCCAATGAAACTGTGTGGACCAAGGTAACCGAACTTGTAACAGGTGTGGATGGAGTTGTTTCCACTCCAATGACCCTTGGCGCAAATGCAGCGCTCCGTCTGACCACTGTTGGAACGTGGGAACAAGCAGAATCAATTTCACAACAAGCAGCGATAATCGTGAAGAGCACCCTGCAACTGGATCGCCCGGTATCTGTCTCAAAGGGCGCCCCAATAGTTGTAAAGGCGCAATTACTGCCACGTTTGGCGGCAAAGTCTGCGCAATTGCAGAAAAACATGAACGGTAAGTGGCAAAATGTAGGTACACCAGTGCTCTCTGATGCAGATGGTTTGTTTACCTTTACTACCGTTGAGCCAAAACGAGGAGTCATAACAATGCGAGTTCAGTTGATCGGCGATATCGCTTCTGAGCAATTTGCCATTGTTGTTCGTTAATCATGCCTAAAATTAAAAGCAAACCTGATGTTAATGAAAAGTTGGATGAAGAACTTAAAGCAATCTTTAGTGGCGATATTCCATGGGTAACAATTGTTTGGGATGACCCAGTCAATTTGATGACGTATGTGACCTATGTGTTGATGGAGCTTTTTGGATTTAGTAAAGAAAAAGCTCATGAACTAATGATGAAGGTGCACACAGAAGGCAAGGCGGTTGTTTCAACCGGAAGTCGCGAAGAAATGGAACATGATGTTGCCAGACTTCACGAATATGGTTTGTGGGCAACACTGCAACGTGGTGACCAAGCGCTATGAGTGAAATACAACATGGATTCTTCCGACATGGAGACCATGCTTACGTAGCAAACTTCACTGAATCAGAACGTGAAGTCTTACTTAATTTGACTGAGCAGATCATCGAACTGCTTGCTGAGCGAGTTGATCATCACAACGATGACCCGCTAGCTGCCATGGTGGGCATCACCGCACATGACACGCCTCCCGATGATGATGTGTTGCTGCGGCTACTTCCTAATGCATATGCGGATCAAGTGGATGCATCAGAATTTCGTCGCTATACCGAATCAACTTTGCGCCAAAAAAAGCAAGCACACGCTATGGCGATGCGAATGCACATTAAGACCGCAATCGATGGTGTTATTGAATTAGATCATGATTCAGCAAATGCCTGGTTAGGTGCAATGAATGATGTGCGACTTGCTTTAGGAGTTCGCTTAAAGGTTGCAGAAAATACACATCAAGAGCTAGAACTGTTGGCACCAGATGACCCAATGCGTGGTGTTTATGCTGTTTATAGCTGGCTGGGCTGGCTGCAAGAGAGTTTGATTGATGCGCTAATGGATGAAAATCAATAGTCCGTCAACCAGTTAGACCATAAGTGCAAGGTAGGCTTAGCCTGTGAGTGATGCCCCGATTGGAATCTTTGATTCAGGTGTAGGCGGATTAACCGTTGCACGTGCAATTCTTGATCAACTTCCTAACGAGTCAACGCTTTATATTGGCGATACCGCGCGTGGACCTTATGGACCACGACCTCTTGCAGAAGTTCGTGAGTTTGCTTTAGAGACCATGGACTTTCTTGTCTCGCAAGGCGTTAAAGCAATTGTTATTGCATGCAACACCGCATCGGCAGCCATGCTTCGTGATGCACGCGAACGTTATTCAATTCCTGTTATTGAAGTAATCCAACCCGCAGTCCGCCGTGCAGTTGCGGCCACCCGAACTGGAAATGTTGGAGTTATTGGAACCCGAGCAACAATTGATTCAAAAGCATATGTAGATGCATTTGCCGCAGCACCTCAGCTGAACATCACATCGATTGCCTGCCCACTTTTTGTGGAATTTGTTGAACGTGGTGAAACTTCTGGAACCGAGATTACAAAAATTGCCCGCGAATACTTAGCACCTGTGATGGATGCCAAGGTAGACACATTGGTGCTTGGTTGCACCCACTATCCACTGCTAACTGGCGTGATCTCTTATGTAATGGGTGAAGGCGTGACTTTGGTTTCTAGCGCCGAAGAAACCGCCAAGGATTTGTACCGAACATTGGTTGAAAACGGATTGCTGCGCGAGCAATCAACGACACCTGCCACACATAAGTTCTTAGCTACCGGTGATGCCAAGGCCTTTGAAACCTTAGCCCGTCGTTTTCTAGGCCCAGAAGTAACTAAAGTCGAACACCAAGTTCTATAACTTTCCACTTCAATAACTAACAAAATAGGAGTAAAGATGCCACGTAACGATGGACGTTCCGAGAAAGATCTGCGCGAGATTAAGTTCACTCGTGGTTGGTTAGATCATGCAGAAGGATCAGTCTTAGTTGAGTTTGGCAAGACTCGCGTTTTGTGTGTTGCTTCATTTACACCAGGTGTTCCGCGCTGGTTGAAAGATACGGGCAATGGTTGGGTTACGTCCGAGTATTCAATGCTTCCACGTGCAACGCACACACGTTCAGATCGTGAAAGCGTTAAGGGCAAGCTAGGCGGACGCACACAAGAGATTTCTCGACTAGTAGGACGCTCATTGCGCGCTGTAGTAAACATGAAAGAACTTGGCGAAAACACAATTGTTATCGACTGTGATGTTTTACAAGCAGATGGTGGAACACGCACCGCTGCAATTACTGGGGCATATGTTGCGTTAGCTGATGCAATCACTTGGGCAAAAGCACAAGGTCACATTAAGGAAAACGCAAAGCCACTTAATGATTCAGTTGCCGCAGTAAGTGTCGGAATTATTGACGGTGTTCCGATGCTCGATCTTTGCTACGAAGAGGATGTTCGTGCAGGAACTGATATGAATGTTGTTGTTGCAGGTGACGGACGTTTCATTGAAGTTCAGGGAACTGCAGAGGGTGAACCATTTGATCGTGCGCTCCTTAACCAATTACTTGATTTGGCAGTTGCTGGTTGTTCAACATTAAATCAACTGCAGAAAGATGTGCTTACTAAGTAATGCCTCACACACTTGTTCTTGCAACACGCAATCAAGGAAAGATCACAGAATTTCGACGAATTCTTGATGAGCTAGCTCCAGGACAGATTGAATTGATTGGTGTTGATCAATTTCCAAATTTGGTCGATGTAGATGAAACCGGTTCCACCTTCGAAGAAAACTCTTTGCTGAAATCCCGCTACACCTGCGCAGCAACAGGGTTGCCTGCGATCGCAGATGATTCGGGATTGTGCGTTGATTTTCTAAACGGTGATCCAGGCATTTTTTCAGCGCGCTGGGCTGGAATCCATGGAGATGATCAAGCAAACATTGAAAAGTTATTGGAACAACTCAAGGATGTTCCAGATGACAAACGCACAGCTCGCTTCAAGTGCGTAGCTTCACTTGTTTTACCTGATGGCCGAGAACAGATTGCAGAGGGGCGATTTGAGGGTCACATTCTTCATGCCCCGGTTGGCATGAATGGTTTTGGCTACGACCCAATTTTTCAGCCCCTGGGATTGCGTATTTCCTCCGCACAAATGAGCGCGAAGGAAAAGGATTTGCTCAGTCACCGTGGAAAATCACTGCGTGCTATCGCACCGCATGTCATACAAATGCTCGCGAGCCTGGGGTAACCTTTACCTATACAAGTGCGTTAATAACGTGCGTACCGCAACCCAAGGAGTTTCACGTGGCCGTTAAGAAGACCGCAAAGAAAGCAGCAAAGAAGTCAGCTGCGAAGAAGTCACCAGCTAAGAAGGCTGTTGCAAAGAAGAAGTCACCAGCAAAACGAGCCGTTGCAAAAAAGGCCGTTGCTAAAAAGAAGACAGCAAAGAAAGCAGTTGTTAAAAAGACTGCAAAGAAGCCTGTTGCTAAAAAAGCTGCAGCAAAGAAAACTGCGGCCAAGAAAAAGGTTGCTAAGAAAGCTCCTGCAAAGCGCGTAGTTAAGAAGGCTGCAGTTGCAGTCACATCTGCACCACGTCCTGCAGTTGCAGCAGCACCTGCTCGACCAGCTGCAGCAGCAACACCAGCAAAGCCAGTTGCTGCACCAAAGCAATCAACATCTACCCGTACAGCATGGTTAGTAGTAATAGGAATTGCAGCACTCGCAATTATTGTTTGGTCACAATCATCAAGCAGCGATAGCGATGACGCAGCACCTGCCCCTGTTGCTTCACAGTCAGCAGAACCATCTGCAGAGCCAACTGAGTCTGAAGAACCAGCCGCAGCGGTTGCTGTAGTAGAAGCACCAACAAAGTTTGTTGCACTAAACGCTGAAGGCGGATTAAAGCTTCGCTGGGTAGCACCAATGGCTGTTGAAGGTCTAACTGGATACAACGTCGAAGTCCGTGCAAACGGAACTGGAGACTGGATTGTTATCGCAACTGTTCCAGCAGATCAACTGACACAGAACGTTTCAAAGGCAAGTGATTCAGGATGGACTCAGTTCCGCGTTTCATCTGTTTACTCAGATGGACAAACTGCATCAGCAACAGCTTTTGGAATTCCAGGAGAGTTCAAGTAAATCGTTAATTAGTTAAAAAACCTCTCACCGAATGGTGGGAGGTTTTTTAATGTTCAAAAACAGATTATTGAGAGTCGCTTAGTTGCGCAGCAATCGCATCCACATATGCACGAACACCTGCAGGAACTAGGTGAACTCCATCTGGTCCAAAGTATTCGGGATGTTCAGCAGAAATACTGGCCCAGTCGATTAATCTGGCACCGTATTGAGCGGCATACTTTGCGATAAGTGAATTGTTTTCATCGCGCCACCCACGGGGAACAGCGGTGTTTACAACAATTATTCGTGGTTGTTCAGCGATTTCAGCAAAAATAGCCGCCACTTGTTCTTCGGTAAGTTTATTGTTGTTTCCAAGGTTGAAAACGATTGTGGAACCAACCATATTGGCCTTGTCGTTTTTTATAACCTCCAAAAGCTCTGGTGCTTGGCGGCCAACGCGCGCATTAATCAAACCAATGTTTTCGCGAGCATCTAATTCGAATCTGATTCCCAAGATGACAGAATCTCCAGTTACCCATAAATCACCAGGCACCACCGGTGCGGTTACAGGTGGTTGCTCTAGTTGTTGCTTGAGCTGATTAAGTTGCTTATCTCCTTCGGCTATTGCACTGATTGCAGAAGTTGCAGTGATACCTAAAGTTGAAAGAACAATTAGCACGACGCCAATTTTTTGACGAATCTGAACCCGCTTTGTTCGATACTTCATGCCTTTGAACCAGTAGTCAATAAGGCCAGTTCTTACAGGTAATTCAACAAGTCGCAAGGAAATATCGGCTAAAGCAAAAACAATGAGGACTCTTAAGCTGTAAAGCGCCCATGGAGATCCCTCTAGATCAAATTCGGGGCGGGTAAGTTGAAAAACAACCCAGTGCCAAAGATAAATGGCGTAAGAGCGTTCTCCAATCCACACAAATGGTTTGCTACTAAGAATTGGTGCAAAGCGAGATGCTGGATGCACAATCGAGGTAATTATTGCGCAACCAAAAAGTCCCGCCAATGGAAAAGCAATTTTGTAAAGAGTTGGATCGCTTTCATCAACAAAGAGAAATGCTGAAATTATTCCAACTAATCCAAAGATTCCAATTCCATCAATAAAGTCTTGGGCTTTTTTGGAAACCGTCTCACTTAAGTTTTGGGGGATCCATCTAACAGCTAAGGCTGCACCAAGGAATAAGCCAATACTGTGGGTGTCAGTACCAAAGTAAACATGGCTGACTTTTGAGGTATTGGATGCATCGATCTGAAGCGAAACAACAAAAAGGGAAATGCCAGAAAATGCCGCGATTAAGAGCGCTGCTCCAGAGATTCTATTTTTGCCAAAGTAACGCAGAACCAGCAAAAGGATTAATGGCCACACTAAATAGAACTGAGCTTCAACTCCAAGTGACCAAGCGTGTTGCAGCAGTGGTGGGCGACCAATTGCTTCAAAGTAATCTGTCTGGCGGAAAACCAGCCACCAATTCATGCCACCCAGTAATGCAAAAGGAGTATCAATAACAAACCTGCGCATTGTGTCTGGTGCCCAGACGCTGATGAAAACCATAGTCACGACGATCATGAACACCAGTGGCGGTAACAATCGTCGAATGCGCGCGGCATAAAAAGCACGCAGATCTAAGCCACCACTTCGCTGAATTGAATCAAGAAGCAATCGCGTAATCACATACCCTGAAATTACAAAGAACAGGTCTACACCTAAAAATCCGCCTGGAATCCAATCAAAACCAATGTGATACAGCATCACCGCAATAACGGCTACAGCACGCAAGCCATCAATGGCAGGTATGTAACGAATGCCGCGGGAAGTGGACATGGCTGTTATGAGCTAATTGAAATTAGCGCTTTGCAGTTTTCTTAGCAGCGCTCTTCTTAGCTGAAGCTTTCTTAGCTGTTTTCTTGGCACTCTTTGCGGGAGCAGCAAGTGCTGGACGAGTGCGCTGGCTAGAAATTTTTAGCGGACCTGGATTAATTAATGTGTCATCAGCGTTTAGATTTTCAATGACACTCTTTTGTAGCTCTTCTAACCGCTGGAAGGCACCATCAAGCCGGTTACGAGATTGTTGAATTGCAGACTCTGCAGCATCTAGTGATTGTTTTTGAATTCGATACAAACGTTCAGCCTCTGAAATAACACCAGCTAGCCATTGGCGATAACCTGAAACTTCGGTAGTTGCTTCTGCGACGATTCTTTCGCCTTCACGACGTGCAGCTGTGGCAAGCGAAGCAATTTCGCGCTTCTTACTTTCCATCAAACTTTCTGCTTCAGCTTCTGCAATTGCCAGTTTTTCTTCAGCCTCTGCTTCTGCAGTCTGAATGTATTTGCGTCCGCGTGATTCAGCGCCTGAAAGAATTGAGCGGGCTTTGGCATCTGCTGCCTCTAGCTCTTCTTTTGTCGCACGTGTCGTTTCAGCAACTAAGCGCGATGCTGCCGCTTGCGCCTTGCTTTCGCGCGCTTGTGCAGATTTGATCATGGACATTGCTGTCTCAGTGGCAAGAATTTCAAATTCTTCTTTTGTTAAACCTGTGATGTCACGACGGGATTTCAAATCCGCAATCTGTGCTTCTAGTTCGCGAATGCGATCAACAGATGAAGGTTGGTTAGAACTTTCATCCTCGCCAGTAAAGCCCACCCAGTTAAGGAAGCTCTTCTTTTCAGCCATCACGCACCCCGCAGCCCAGTTCAAATGGATAGAGAAAGTATCTCTAGATGGGGCTTAGGTTAGAGCAAGGGCCTATTTACTGTAAATCGCCACAGAAATGGCTATGTATTGCGAGATCCACGCGGCTAATACGAAGATATGGAAGAGCTCATGGAAGCCAAAGTACTTGGCTTCGCGACCAGGGCGCTTGAGCGCATAGAAGATCGCACCGACTGAATAAAAAAGTCCACCAATGGCGATTGGAAGTAACACCCATAAACCACCCGCCCGATACAGCGCTGGAGTATAAAAAACAGCAACCCAACCCAAGAGCAAGTAGTTAGCAACATAAAGCCAACGTGGTGCGTTGAGCCAAAATATTCGCAAGCCAACACCGATTGCTGCGCCAATCCAAACGACCAATAGCAAGATTGTTCGGTCGCGACCTTCTAGCAATGCAACCGCAAAGGGTGTGTATGAACCGGCAATCAGCAGATTGATATTGGCATGATCCCAACGGCGCCATAACTTCTTTTTTGTGGGAACCCAAGGTACGCGGTGATAAATCGCAGAGACGCTAAAAAGCATGATTGATGTGATGGAGAAGATTGCGACTGCAAATTTCAGCGATGATTCACTCAAGATAAAGAGCACTAGCGATGCGATTACTACCGCCGGAGTAGCACCCAAATGAAACCAACCACGAAGTTTTGGGGGAATTACGGGTGATTGGCTCATTGAGTCAGCCTAGGCTACTAAAGCGAAATTAACCGTGGACAAAGACCAAAGCCACTGCCAAACTTGCGCAATGACACATAGATCACCCATATTTGAAATCAGCGATGTATATATCGATCAAGAAGCAGCATTAAGTCCGATGGGTTGTACCTATCTTGGTAATGGTTTAAACCAGGACAAGCTAGATGACTTCTCTATTGCAGCTGCAGAAGTTAGCGCAAACCTAACGCGTGAGACATTAAAGAAGTTGGCAGCACTAGAGCCAATCGATGAAATCGATCGCATTGCCAAGGCGGTAATGACCGAGCGTCTTGAATCAGGTCTTGCACTACACGATAGCCAAGAGGCATTTGTTTTATGGAATGTTTTAACATCTCCTCCATCAAATGTTCGCTCAATTTTTGAGTTAATGCCAAAGAGCACCGCACAAGATTTCGACAATATCGCTAAGCGTTTGGCGGCAGTAGATGGCGCATATAAATCATGGTGTGAAACCATTTTGACCGTTGCTAAATCTGGGAAGACAACCGCGCAACGTCAAGTAAATGGTGTAATCGCGCAACTAGATAGCTATGCCAATGGCGGTTACAGCGCGATGTGCAAAAACTTTGATGCAGAGGGTAAGTACCCTGCAATTCACGAAGCTGCAAAGCTTGCAGAAAAAGCATCAGCTGATGCTGCGCAATTTTTGCGCACGCAGTACCTTCCAATCGCAACACCACATGATGCAGTTGGCGCAGATCGTTATGCGGTATGGGCTCGCTACTTCACTGGAGCAAAACTAGATCTTCCGGCAACATATGAATGGGGCAAGCAAGAGCTCAAGGCGATTAACGATCGCATGTGGGAGCTGGCAAAAATCATTAATCCTGAAGCAAAAACCCTGCGCGAGGTTGCAGATACTTTGGATAATGATCCTAAGTACAAGGTCATTGGACCTGAAAATGTCGTTAAGTACTTGCAGGATTTCACTGATGCTGCGATGAAGCGCATGAATGGCGAGTTTTTTGAAATCGATCCACGAATCGCAATCTGTGAAGCCCGAATAGCTCCAGAAGGCAGTGCGTCGGCTCCTTATTACAATCCACCATCTGAAGATTTATCTCGTCCAGGTACAACGTGGATTCCGATGTTGGGTAAGAATGAAGTCAGTAACTGGCACTTAGTTTCAACCTGGTATCACGAAGCAGTTCCAGGTCACCATCTTCAAATCGGAACAGCAACCGTTGAAAAGGATCGCCTAAGTCGCTACCAACGCCAAGCAGCATGGGTAAGCGGATACGGCGAAGGTTGGGCGTTGTATGCAGAACGTTTCATGAATGAACTTGGCGCATTTGATGAGCCGGGAATTGAAATGGGTTACCTATCTGCACAAGCGCTACGTGCAGCTCGAATCGTTGTAGACATCGGAATGCACCTTGGTTACAAGGATTTTGATGGCAATGTTTGGAATGCTGAAAGTTCCCGTAAGTTGCTCAATGAGCAAGCACTTCTTGATGAGGATCATTCACGCAGCGAAACCGATCGTTACTTGGGCTGGCCCGGCCAGGCAATTTCCTACAAGGTCGGAGAGCGTGTTTGGATGAACGCCCGTGAGGATGCCAAGGCTCGACTTGGCGATAAGTTCAATATGAAAAAGTTCCACAACTATGCGTTGAAGTTAGGACCAATGGGTCTTGATCCATTTGCTGCCGAAATGAAGATTTGGGCGGGTCAATAAGTTACTAACTAGTAATTTAAAGAATGGGGCGGTACCGGTCAGTAGACCAGTACCGCCCCATTTTCATGCTCAATTTCGAAAAAAATGTTTAAAAAAATCTGGAAAATAGGCCCCAGGATGATGCAAAAGGCTCGCAGGAGGTTCACACTATGGGTATCGATGGTCAAGGGAGCTCCTCGAGGTCTCCCAGGGTCAGCGGTTTGCGAGAGGTCAAAAGGATCTCTCCACATAATCCTCACGGAGGCTAATTAAA
>Ga0207939_1000303_pt1 | contig 15730 bp, 16 predicted proteins | sample LakMenEpi02Jun12_FD_150663 | JGI IMG/M metagenome (GOLD analysis project Ga0207939, IMG submission 150663) | Freshwater microbial communities from Lake Mendota, WI - 02JUN2012 deep hole epilimnion (SPAdes) | ecosystem: Environmental > Aquatic > Freshwater > Lentic | place: Lake Mendota, Madison... | reverse complement strand
GTGGGTCTTGGTAGTTCAGTTGGTATCGCTGTAGCGGTTATCTTATTAGCACTATAAATGAAAATATATGAGTCAAAAATCACTCAAAGACCTAATTAGGGAAGAATATATTAAATGCGCTAAAGATCCTGTATATTTTTTTAAAAAGTATTGTTACATTCAACACCCATCACGAGGAAAAATTCTTTTTAATCTTTACGATTTTCAAGAAAATTTAATGCATGATGTTGAAAAAAATCGTTTCAATGTAATATTAAAATCAAGACAATTAGGTATCTCAACTCTTTCAGCCGGGTATTCACTCTGGCTAATGTTGTTTCATGAAGACAAGAACGTATTGGTAATCGCAACTAAACAAGAAGTAGCTAAAAATCTTGTAACGAAAGTTCGATTCATGCACCAAAACTTACCATCATGGTTAAAGGGGCAAACTGAAGAAGACAATAAACTATCACTTCGGTTAAAGAACGGGTCTCAAATTAAAGCAACTTCAGCTGCAGGCGATGCTGGTCGTTCTGAAGCCTTATCTATGTTAATTATTGACGAAGCTGCATTCATTGATAACATTGAAGATATTTGGACATCTGCTCAATCGACTCTTTCAACAGGTGGTGGTGCTATTGTTCTTTCTACTCCGAATGGCGTAGGTAATTGGTTTCATAAGGTATGGGTTCAGGCAATGAGTGGGGAACAATGGAACCCCATTAAACTTCATTGGACTGTTCACCCCGATAGAAATAAAAAATGGCGAGAAGAACAAACAAAATTACTTGGCGAAAAGGGAGCAGCTCAAGAATGTGATTGTGACTTTATTAGTTCAGGTTATACGGTAGTTGAAGGTCCTACTTTAGAATGGTATGAACAAACTTATGTAAAAGACCCATTAGAAAAAAGAGGGTTTGATGGTAACTATTGGTTATGGGATTATCCAAATTATTCTCGTGATTATGTTGTTGTAGCGGATGTATCTCGTGGAGATTCTAGTGACTATTCCGCATTTCATGTTATTGATATTGAATCGGTAGAGCAAGTTGCAGAATATAAAGGTAAGATTGAAACCAAACAGTTTGGTGCAATGCTTACATCAATTGCTGCTGAATGGAATAATGCAATGTTGGTGATTGAAAACGCAAATATTGGATGGGCTGTAATTCAAGAAGTAATTGACAGAAACTATCAAAATTTATATTACTCTTATAGAGAAGTTGGATACATTGATGATGATATTCATCTTCGTAAAGGTTGGGATTTAAAACGAAAAGAAGATATGGTTCCTGGCTTTTCAATGACATCAAGAACACGACCTCTTGTTGTTTCTAAACTTGATACCTACATGAGAGAACGAACTCCAATTATACACTCAAAACGATTAATTGAAGAGTTATTTGTATTTATCTGGAATGGGTCACGAGCTGAAGCTCAACGAGGATATAATGATGATTTGGTAATGTCATTTTCTACTGGTCTTTGGGTTCGTGATACTGCATTAAAATTAAGACAACAAGGTATTGATTTAAGCAGAACCGCATTAAATCATATCACAAAAACAAGTGGTGGTGTGTATAATTCAAATATGGGTAATAGAAACCCATGGTTACAAAAAGACAGCCATGGTCAAGACATGGATTTGACTTGGTTACTTTAATTTGGTATTTAACTTTATTTTTTGTATATTTATACTTTGTAAAAGGACACATTTTCATTTAGAAAAAAAATATGGCAGATACATCATTATTTGGAAGGCTTAGAAAACTATTCGCTACCCAAGTCGTTGTAAGACGAATTGGTAAGGGTAGGACACAAGCCATAGATACGCAGAGACTACAATCATCTGGTAATATTCGTGGCACATCATATTACGATAGATATGGTCGTATGCACACATCTCGTAGAAATTGGGAAACTTATAATAACCAATTCAATTACCACTCAAACAAATTAGAATTATATACGGATTATGAGGCGATGGATAAAGATTCTATTATCGCATCTATTTTAGATATTTATTCGGATGAGTGCACTTTGAAAAACGACATGGGTGATGTAATTCGTATTAAATCTTCCGATGAAAACATTAAAAAAATTCTTCACAACTTATTTTACGATGTATTAAACATTGAATTCAACCTTTGGTCTTGGATTCGTGGTATGAACAAGTATGGTGATTATTATTTACATCTTGACATTGAAGAAGGAATTGGTATTGTAAATGTGTCACCATTATCAGCATACGAAATTGAACGAGAAGAGGGTTTTAATGAAGAAAATCCATATGAAGTTCGGTTTAAGTTATCATCCATGTCAAGTCCTTATTCAGCTAATACAAAAAGCTCTGGACATTACTTTGAATTCTATCAGATTGCGCATTTTCGTTTAATGGCTGATACGAATTTCCTACCATATGGTCGTTCTTTGTTAGAAGGTGCTAGAAAAACTTGGAAACAATTAACTCTTATGGAAGATGCTATGATGATTCATCGAATCATGAGAGCGCCTGAAAAACGAGTATTTAAAATTGATGTAGGTAATATCCCACCATCCGAGGTTGATAATCATATGCGAGCCATCATTGACCAAATGAAAAAGATTCCATATCTTGACCAAAATACAGGCGATTACAATCTTAAATTTAACTTGATGAATATGCTGGAGGATTACTACCTACCAGTTCGTGGTGGTCAAAGTGGAACTGAAATTGATTCTTTAAGTGGTATGGAATTTGGTGGTATTGATGATATTGAATACCTAAAAAATAGAATGATGGCTGCTTTAAAGGTTCCTAAAGCATTTATCGGATATGAAGAGGGTGTGGAAGGTAAGGCAACACTTGCTCAACAAGACATCAGATTTGCAAGAACTGTTGAAAGAGTGCAAAGGATTGTTTTATCAGAACTTACAAAAATTGCAATTGTTCATCTTTACTCACAAGGATATGAAAATGAAGACCTTGTTAATTTTGAGTTAGAACTTACAAATCCATCTATTATCTACGAACAAGAGAAAGCCGCCTTGTGGTCGGAAAAAGTTACTTTAGTTCGTGATATGAAAGACCTTAAAATGATATCTCAAGAATGGATGTATAAAAACATTTTTAATATGTCAGATGATGAATGGAAGATAGAACAAGGTAAAGTTATTAACGACCTTAAACTTACGTTTAGACAAGAGCAAATTACCAATGAGGGTAATGATCCTGTTAAGACAGGAGAATCGTTTGGAACACCACATGACCTTGCTGCTCTTAATCTCCAAGATGAACAGGAGGGTGGGTCTGAAGAAGGGGGTCAGCCTGGCGCTGGTCGGCCTACTGAAGGTGGAACATTTGGAACTGATGAAAATAATTTTGGTAGAGACCCGTTGGGTGCAAAAACTGATATTGGTAGGGATTCTACTTTTCATAAATTTAAAAATTCAGCATTTGCTACCGAATCTAGCAATGCTTTAAAAGTATCTTTAAGAAACAAAAAACTTAAATCATCTTCAATTATACTTGAATCGTTGAAAGACGATAATTTCAAACAAGAAGTTGGTATGATGGATGAGTCAAAGTTATTGGATGATGTAATTTAACTATATTTATAAAGTAGAACAATAATTAGAAAGTTTGGAATGAATAAACTTAAACACAGCAAGTTTAAAAATACAGGTATTTTATTTGAATTACTTGTAAGACAAATTGCATCGGATACTTTGGCCGGAAAGGATTCTCTCGCGTTAGAAGTTATTAAAAAACACTTTAAAAGAGGAACTGAGCTTTCTAAAGAGTTAAAAATGTATCAAGCTTTAACAAAAGAAAATTTTGATACGCAATATAAAGCTCAAGAATTTGTAAATATTATTCTTCACGAAAGAACAAATTTAAATGATGGAATCCTCCGTAGACAAAAGTATAATTTAATTAAATCAATTAAAGAGTCGTTTGTCATGGAAGATTTTTTTAAATATCGCGTATCAAATTATCGCGAAATGGCATCCGTTTATAAAATGTTTGAACATACTCAATCAGTATCACCTAAAGAATATGTTGAATGCAAAAATGTGATTTTGGAAATTATCACTAAAAATGATGTTGAAATTGTAACTGAAACTTCTGATAAAGAATACTTATCACAACCTAAAGAAGTGCGTATGCTAGCATATAAGTTTTTAATTGATTCATTTAACTCAAAATATACAATTCTTTCAGAATCTCAAAAAACAATTCTTCGTAATTATATCAATAATGTAGACAATTCTGATAAATTAAGAAAGTTTGTATTGTTAGAGGTTAAAAAATTAAAAACTGAATTTAATAAATTAAAAATTAGCGATAAGGTTACACAAATCAAATTAAATGAAACGATAAACCTTATGGATAATATTACATCATCAAAAGTTATCAGCGAAAATCAAGTTCTTTCGTTGTTAAGATACCACGAGCTTTTACACGAATTAAAAAAGGGTTAAAATGTCTAAATTTTTAATGGAACAATTGGAATCTAAATTTAAACAATTGGAATCCGAAAAAGAAATTGAAGAAGCAAATGTAACAGCAAACCTTGATGGTGGTGCTGGTCCACCAAGAACTCCACGAGCTTTTGCTAAAAGTGAAGATGATATGGACAATGACCATATTGAAGTATTAGGTTATAAAAAATCTAAAAAATCAAAACAACATTTTGAATCAGTTTCTAAATTAGAATCTAAATTAGAGAGTTTGATTGAGGCTACTTATAGAGCATACAAAAAAGATGAGTCAATGTCGGCCAAGAAAAAGGTTAATTTGGCTATTAAAGAAATCAATCGTAAATTATACGAAGTAGAACAACTTATAAACCAAAATTCTAAATTAAAAACAGAAATGGGAGTAAGCCAAGGACATTTTTGGGAATCAACAAAAATTCGTTTTGGAAAAATTTCTGAAAGAATGTTAAAAATTTCTCGTAACATTAAAGAATTAGGTGCATAATATGGGTTGTGGTTGTAACAAAAAAAATATTAATGAGTCTCTTGAGGTTAATGACCTTGAGACTATCAGATTAATGATTCGTAGAGAAATAGCACGAATTTTTTTTGATTTATACCGTAAAAGACAAGTTTGGGAGAAATAATGAAGCAATTACTCATGGATGTAATGGTGTTTGAAGTAACACCGACTATGCTTAAAGAGGCTGAGGATAAGTCAGGTCGTTTTTTGGTAAAGGGTGTATTGCAAAGAGCAAACGCTAAAAACCAAAATGGTAGAGTATATCCTAAAAACATTCTTGAAAGAGAAGTTGAAAAATACAAAGGTAGAGAAATTAAACAAAATCGTGCATATGGTGAATTAGACCATCCTGAATCTGCTGTTGTAGAATTAAAAAACACATCGCATATTGTTCGTGAAGTATATTGGAATGGTGATGATGTTGTAGGTACGGTTGAAATATTAAATACTCCAGCTGGAAATATTCTTAAAGAAATTATTAAAGCGGGATGTACTGTTGGTATCTCATCAAGAGGTATGGGGTCAGTAAAACAAATTGGCGAAGATACTGTAGCAGTTGAAAATGATTTTGATTTGATTTGCTGGGATTTTGTCTCTAACCCATCTACCCATGGCGCTTTCTTATCGCCAACAAATGAAGGTATCATCAAAGAAGGTGTTACTAAAAAATTAAATACTTATAAATACATAAAAGCCAACACAATCATGAGAGACATTATTTGTGAAGTTGGTGGATATTGTGAATGTGACTTTGGAGTAAAATCATGAAATTAAAAAACTTAATTAAAGAATCTCAAAATCTCGACTACCGTAGAATGAACATCGGTGAGAAAGAGAATGAAAAAGGAATGACCAACGAAGAAAAACGAGCATTTCTTGAAGCCGTTGCTTCATATCATCAGCTAGGTGAAATGATTTCTCACAAAGGAAATTTGTCTGAAATTCACGAAAATATCAAAAATATTGTTGAAAGCGCAAGCTCTTTAACTATTAAAGAAACTGGTGATTGGTTTGATAGAGTAACTGTTCAAAGACATATGAAATCAATGAACGAATCTTACAAAGTATTCTCAAATTCTATAAACGAAGTAGTTCAATTGCAACAACGATTAGAATCAGCTTATGATGAAATTGGAGAAGTTCTTGGTAAATATTACGAAATCAAAGAAGGTAATGAGTTTGGAGCAGAAAGAGCTAGAGCAATTGCTGCTAATAAAGATTCATTTGAAGTTGATGGTAAATCATTCAAAGTAACCGGTGTTGATGCTGAAGATAAAGAAAATGCTAAAAAGTTTGCTAACGAATCTATGAAGTTAACTTCTTTGTTAAAAAGAGAAGAACTTAAAGGTGACCAACACAAACTTGATGTTGATGGTGATGGTGAAATTGAAGCATCTGACTTGGCTGCATTGAGAGCAAAAAAAGATGAATCAGTAAACGAAGAAGAAATTAAGTGGAACGCTGTTGAAAACGCAATCATCAACTTCTTAAAGATGAACACCAAAATTTTGGATAAAAGAGTTCAAGCTAAAGATACTGATGGAGTTAAAGGTGGTTTAAAATCTATTATTAATGGATTAGTTAATGCACAAAGAAATTTAAAACTTGAATCAGTAAACGAAGTATTTAGTGATAATAAAAACCTTAATTACATAATGAAGGGTAGAAAAGTTACAAATGTGGCGTATGATAGTGATTTTGGATTTGCTGTTATTTTGGATAATGGTAAATATGTTCTATTCAATACACATAGTGCTAGACCGGGACAATCAAAAGATATGAAATTTGAATCAGTAAACGAAGAAATTGAAGTTGGTAAAATGGTTAAGGTTGTTAATAACCCTCATTGGGAAGCAGCTTTAGGTAAAAAAGGACCATTCAAAAGAAAAGTAAAAATGATTGATGGTGAGAATGTATTCTTTACCGATGGTTCTAATTCATCTATGAAATATGTGAAAGAATCAGTTTCATCACTAAACGAAGAAAAATACACCATAATTGACCCAATGGGTAATCAAATGGGAGCTGGTGAAAGAACACAAGTTATGTTAGCAGCTAAGAAAAAAGGTGGTGTTCAATCTGGATACTTTGTAGTTTCTGTTAAAAATGCATTAAAAGCAAAAAGAGCATTAGAAAAGTTTAAGGGTGATTTTAGAAATCCAAAACTTAAAGATATGATGTCTAATCTTTTTTATGAATCAGTAAACGAATCTCACTTTAAAGTTGGTGATAAAGTAGAAATGTCTCATGGCGGTGTTGGTGTTGTTAAATCATTAGACAAAGAAGATGGTGCTGATGATGAAAAATACTACAACATAGAATTACCAAATGGTGATGTAATGAAACACGCTCCCAATGAACTTAAACTTGTTGAGTCAAAAATTAATAAAACTTCAATGTTGTTAAAAACTTTAATGGGTAAGTAATGAACGAAAATGACATTATACAAAGCATTTCTTTCGAGTTTAGTAGTTTAATTAAAAAAAACTTGAATAGAATAAAAAAAATTTCACCATCAAAACAAAGACAATTGGGTAACTTAATGTCTGACTTTAAAGATGGATTGGATATTTTAACGGAATCAAATATATATGAAGGTAAAAAATATGATATTGGTTCTGGATATATGGGTAATGGGTTAACTGTTTGGAATAGAGCCGAAGAAGAAAACGATTCTTATAAAACCATTGCACACATTAGTAATAATGGTGATATAAAAATTCATGATAAACAACTTCCATCTGATATAAAAAAAATGTTACAAAAATGGGCAATTTCTATGAAAAAAGGAAATAGAGGGCCTATATATTAATTAAAAGTTATGCAAGAAAACAATAAAAACCAAAATCGTAACAACGATAGAAATAATCGTAACAACGATAAAAAGAAAAAACCACCACGCCAAGAAATGTATCTTTATGGGCACGCACATGGTGTAAAAGTTATTAATGGAAATGTAGAAGCTGCTCTTAGGGCGTGGAAACGCATTATGAAAGATAGTGGAGTTTTAGACGATATTCGTGATAATAAAGAATACAAAAAACCAACCACAGTAAAAAGAGAAAAACGAAACGCTGCTATAAGAGCGGAGTGGGTTCGTAGACGCCGTGAAGGGTAAATAGTAAACACTTTAACGTTTTAAAAATAATTTCTATATTTATTACAAAAATACCACTTTCTAATGAGTGGTTTACTTATTTAAAAGTATTATATTCTATTAAGATTCTTAATAATCTTATTATCCAAAAATTAATTTAGGAGATAACAAATGAAATCAGATTTGTTAAAAGAAGCAATCGCTGATGCTAAAGCTGTTAAAGAAACTGCATTAGCTAACGCTAAAATGGCTCTTGAAGAAGCTTTTGCTCCAAAACTACAATCAATGCTTTCTCATAAACTTGCTGAAGAGTTAGAAGATGACGAAGAGATGACTGAAGAAGAAGAGGAAATGGCTGCTACAACGACCGAAATGGAAAAAGACGAGATGTCTAATGAAATGGATTCTGAAATGGATGATGAAATGAATTCTGAAATGGATTCTGAAATGGATTCTGACATGGATTCTAACATGGATGTTGACATGGAACTTGACATGGATTCTGAAGAAGGTGAAGACTACGACTTAACAGGTGACGAAGAAGAAGACACCGAAGAAGACGAACTTGACCTTGAATCAATTATTGCTGAATTAGAAGCTGCCCTTGAGGGTGATGACGAAGAAATGTCTGAAGAAGCCGAAGACGAGGAAATGACCAAAGATGAAGAAGCTTATGAGGCTTACGATTCAGACGAAATGACCGAAGAAGAGGAAGAATTAGATATTAACGAAATTATCAGAACCTTAAAAGAAATGGCTGATGATGAAGAAATGTCTGAAGAAGAAATGAAAGAAGAAGAAAATAATGATGCGCTTGAAGAAGCTTATCAAGTTATTGAATCTTTGAAAAAAACTATTAACGAAGTAAATTTGTTAAATGCAAAACTTCTTTACACTAACAAGTTGTTCAGAACTTTCGACCTCAACGAAGGTCAAAAGATGAAAGTTATCGAAAATTTCGATAGAGCTGCATCTTTAAGAGAAGTAAAATTGGTTTACGCTACATTGGGTGAAAACTTGAATGTTGCTAAAAAACCTAAAACTATTGTAAAAGAATCACTCGCTTCTAAACCTACAAAGTCAAGTGCTCCGAAGAAATCAATTATTTCTGAAGGAACTCAAGTGGCTAATAGATTTAAGAAGTTAGCTGGTTTAATTAAGTAAATTTAAAAACCTAAAGAAAAGGATTAATAAGATGAACACAAATTCTCTATTAAATGAATCTGCTGGTTTCAACAAAAAAATGAGCGAAGAGTCTAAAGGACTCGTTTCTAAATGGGAACCGACAGGTCTTTTGGAAGGTACTAGTACCGACTTCGAAAGAGCTGGAATCGCTACATTGTTGGAAAACCAAGCACGTCAGTTAGTATCTGAAGCTTCTGCTACTGGTACTTCTGCAAACTCCGAAGAGTGGGCTGGTGTCGCTCTTCCTCTCGTAAGACGCATTTTCAGCGAAATCGCTGCAAAAGAATTCGTCTCTGTTCAACCAATGAACTTACCTTCGGGTCTTGTATTCTACTTGGATTTCAAGTATGGTACGGCTCAGCCAGGTTTCACTACTGGTGCTGGTAAAGATTCACAATCTGACTCTGTATTCGGTGTTACCGAAACTGCAGACCAAGCTTCAGGTGGTCTTTATGGTGCTGGTCGTTTTGGTTACTCTATCAACGATGTGGCTACTGCTACATTGACTAACCACACATCTGCGTCAATCGACCTTGGTAGTGCTGCTGGTTTAGCTATTGTAGATTACGATACCGTATTCTCTGCATCTGCTACAACTGCTAACTTTAACCTTTCAACTGTATCAGTTCCTGTGTCATCACTCACATCTCTTGATACTGAAGGTGTTAGAGCATTTTCAATCTCTGGTTCAGGTATTCTTGATTACTACCCACAATACACTAAAATTGTTGGTTCTAATGTTCGTTTCGTAGTAAGAGCTGCTGGTTCTATTGGTGCTGCTTATTTAGTAACTAACTACGTTGTAAGATACCAAAAGCAACCGACTGACATCACTCGTGGTGACTTCGAACAAACTGCTGCTGGTTTTGGTCAAAACCCTGAAACTGATTTAGGTATTCCTGAATTGAACGTAGAGCTTCGCTCTGTACCAATCGTTGCTAAGACTCGTAAGTTAAAGGCACAATGGACTCCTGAATTCGCTCAAGATTTGAACGCTTACCACTCAATCGATGCTGAAGCTGAATTGACTTCAATGTTGTCAGAGTATATCTCTCAAGAAATCGACCTCGAAATCTTAGATATGTTGATGGAAAACGCTTTAACTGAAGGTTATTGGTCAGCTCGTATCGGTTTCTCTTGGAACGGTAGTAGTTTCTCTTCAAGTGGTGTAAACGCCGCAATTGAGCGTTACACTCAACAGCAGTGGTTCCAAACATTAGGCACTGCAATTCAGAGAGTTTCTAACCAAATTCATACCAAAACTATGAGAGGTGGAGCTAACTTTATGGTAGTTTCTCCTGATGTTGCTACAATCTTGGAATCAATTCCTGGATTCGCAGCCTCTGGTACTGGTAACGAAATGCAGTTCGCAATGGGTGTATCTCAAGTAGGTTCATTCGCTAACCGCTACACTGTTTACAAGAACCCATATATGCAGGAAAATGTAATCCTTATGGGCTTCAAAGGTTCACAATTCTTGGAAACTGGTGCTGTTTACGCTCCTTACATTCCGTTGATTATGACTCCGTTAGTATACGACCCGAAAAACTTCCAACCAAGAAAAGGTGTAATGACTCGTTACGCAAAACAAATGGTTCGTGGAGAATTCTACGGTAAAGTATTCGTTCATGGTTTGGAAATCTTTTCTTAATTGAAAGATTAACATAAACCTTACTAAGGGGTGGCTTCGGTCACCCCTTTTTTTTTATCCATATGATATTTATATAAAATGTTACATATAAAAAAGGATACATATGGCTATGGAAAATGTAGAAAAAAGAACACCAAAAAGTGATATTAAATTTTCAATATCGTTATCAGAAGAACAAAAAGTTGCAAAATCAGAAATTCTTAAACACCCATTTAATTTTATATTAGGAAAAGCAGGTAGTGGTAAAACCTTATTAGCAGTTCAAATAGCATTGGATGTATATTTTAAAAGAGAAATCAATAAAATCATAATTACACGACCTACTGTATCAAATGAAGACAACGGATTTCTTCCTGGCTCATTAGAAGAAAAATTAGAACCATGGTTAGTTCCAATTCGTTCAAATATGAGAAAGGTTTATGACAAACCTATTATTTTAGAAAAGTTAGAAAAAGAACAAAACATTGAGTTGGTATCATTAACACATTTTAGAGGTAGAACGTTTGATAATGCTATTTGTATTGTTGATGAATTCCAAAATTTAACAAAACAACAACTTGCAATGGTTCTTGGTAGGTTAGGTAAAGGTTCTCGAATGATTTTAACAGGCGACCCTCAACAAATTGATTTAAAATTCTCAAATGATTCTGCGATTCATGAAGTTCCGAAAATTAAAGATTCAAGATATGTATATAATGTAACACTTAAAGATAATCATCGGCATGAGGCTTTGGATGATGTTTTGAAATTATTATATTCATATCAATAACTTCAAATTAAATATCACTATTTATATATTGAGACACCATATTAATATCGGAGAATTTAATGTCATTGTTTGATTACACGGGATCATTTAGCGGTTCATTTACAGGGGACTTAACATCAACCAATGGTGTAATTTCATCTTCAGCGCAATTGCCGGTTGGATTAATATCATCTTCTACGCAAGTAGATTACATAAGCTTACAAAATAAGCCAATAACAATATCTGTATTTCAAAAAAATAGTATTATAGCAAATACAAATTTTAGAGAAGTTACATTTCCATCGTATTCACAATCTATTTCTACGGAGTTAACCTTTCTTGAAAGTAGTGTAAATACGTTATCTGGCCAAGTTCAAGCCGCAGTATCAGGCACTGTTCCTCCGGGAACTATTAGTAGTTCTAATCAACTTTTTGTTTTAAACATATTTACATCATCAATCCAAACACAAGTTGACAATTTAACTCAAGAAACAAGTTCATATATATTAGTATCTCAAACATCATCAATGAGTGTGTTGAGTGCTGTGACTGCTTCGTATATTAGTCCAACATTTATATCAGCATCTGTAGCTGCTGCTGGATTTGGTGGTATTAATTTACAACAAACTACTGACTTGGGTTCTGTAACAACTAACGCTATAACTGCATCTGCATTTAGTGGCTCAAAGATTGTTCTTTCAGATAGTAGTATAACCCCATCACCCATTGCTGGTGGTATATTTTATTCATCTTCAAATTTTTATTTTGGAATTGAATAATAAATAAATTTTAAAAAAAATATACCATATTTAGTGGTATTATAAACAAGTTTCGATTGATATATCAAATAAACTAGTGTTAACACAAAAAAAGGAAAAAAAATGGCAACATGGAAAAAAGTAGTCGTATCCGGTTCGGCGATAAGCCAATTAGATAATGACGCAAATTATGTAAGCTCCACGGGAGCAGGCATCGTATCATCATCAGCTCAAATCGCAACTGATATTTCAGGCGCATTTACTGAAGTATCTGGTGGATTCTCAACAAGAATTACAACCAATGAAACTAATATTACAACCAATACAACTAACATTGGAACACTCACAGGCGCTACAGCATCTTACGCGTTAAAGACTGATATTAGTGGTGCATTTACCGAAGTATCCGGTGGATTAGCAGGACGTATTACAACCAATGAAACTAATATTGGAACACTTACAGCTGCTACAGCATCTTACGCTTTAAAGACCGATATTAGTGGTGCGTTTACATCAGTATCATCATCAATTGCAGTAGACATTGCAGCTCTTGAGGCTTCTGTTGGTGCAGGTGGAACATTGATTTCATCATCAGCAGAAGGTGATGCTCAAGGTCAAATTAAACTCAACGGCGTTAATGTTGATATAAACAACTTAGGAACTAACGATTCGCCAACATTTACAAATTTAACTTTAACTGGTGATTTATTCGTAGATGGTAATGTTACAAACGTAAATACTACTAATTTAAATGTTGAAGACAAGTTTATTCTTTTGGCTTCTGGTTCATCTACCGCTGCTGGTGACGCTGGTATCATCATTGAACAAAGTGCTGTTGGTGTAGGTTCTGCGTTTGGTTGGGACCAATCCGAAGGTCGCTTTGGTTTTGACGCTGCTGGCGCCGATGCTACAACAAATAGTGTAACATTTGACGCTTACGCTGCGGCTGTTGTAACAACTGGTTCTACTGCCTATGCTAAAGCTGGTAACATCAGTATTGATGGTGGTGATATTTTCATTTATGTATAATAATAACTAAAATTATTTACATATGGGATTAGCACAAAAGTTAGGTTTAAAAAAAGAAGAACCAACCAACAATCCAAATGAAGCAACCCTCAAATTAACTAAAGGTGAACTTGAGGCTCTTATTATAGGATTGGGTGAGGCTACTTTTAAAGGAAAGCAAGTCGAATCTGTTTTTAAACTAGCCGTAAAGTTACAAGATGAGTTACGAAAGTTACAATAATCTTTTTAACTGATAAAAGAACCCCGCCAAAAGGTGGGGTTTTTTATTTCTATAAAACTATTTATATAACGAATATTCAAGTTAAACTCTGGTTGTAGGCCCTAACGGGAAGTGGGCACGAAAGTGTTACCAACCACAATGATGGATGTAAAGTATGCCGAATTGGAAAAAAGTCATAGTTAGTGGCAGTAATGTCTCTCAATTAAATAATGATGGTGTCTATTTAAGAACCATCGGTGATGGTGTTATTACATCATCCGCACAAGTAGTAATTAGTTCAACCACAGGATTTACTACATTCTCAAGTTCTATCGCAAGTGACATTGCTGCTTTAGAAGGAGCTGGTTATGTTGATACAACCGGAACGCCATCTAACACTCAAATTGCATTCTTTAGTGATTCTAATACTATTCAAGGTTCACCTAATTTTAAATTATCAGGTTCAGGAACCCCCACTCGTATTTTAGTATTAGATGGTGTATTTCATTCAACAGGTTCAGTTGGTTTAAATGGATTTGTATCCATAAGTGGGAGTTCATCCAACTCATCAAGTCGTATAGGAATAACTGCAGATTCAAATGAAGGAATACTTTTTTCTGGAGATACTGGTGAAACAAAATCGGCTATTAGATTATCTAATTTTTATACGGATGGATATTCAATTGGTAGATTTATATCACCAGGACCAACTAACACTTTAAGAATTGGGCCGGATGTTGTTATGCTCGGCAATCTTAATATTACCGGAAGTTTTAATGTTGCTCAAGGAATTGTAACTCCTATACAAACTTATGTTGATTTTAAATCACTAACACAAGGTAGTTTACCTTGGAGTTCTACTACTGACTTGATGCCAATAGACGCATCGATGGGAGTTTGGACTGCTCCAACAAATGGATTTATTGAAAAAATTTATGTATCTCCTGAAAATCCAAATGCAACCACCGATGATTTTGATATAGAATTATATAAAAATGGTGTATCCTCAAATACTAAAACTCAAGCAATGGGTGCTCCCGGTACAAATGTTGTATTTACATTTGGAGCTGTAAGTGGAGCATTTTCAGCAAATGATAGAATTTCTTTATATTTGAACAAAAATACAAATGACTCTGATTTTTATGCTGTTCAAGTTGTATTTAGATTACAAAATTAATAGTTAGGATATGGAAATGATACATGGTTTACATAAAGATACTTTACTTGAAATAAATGAAGTTATTGCTCCTATTTCTAACATAAAAGTTGGTGATATTGTAAGAGGTTATAATTTATCAACAGGTTATGATAGAGATAATAAAGTTATATCTTCCTACAAACGAATTTTAGAGAATCATATTGTTTTACAACTTTCAGATGGAACTGAAATAAAAACATCCATAGATTCTAAACTACTTACCTTAATGGGTGAGTGGGTTTCACCAATTAATGCATATTCTAATAAAATAATTCTTCATAATAGAGTAGAAATACTTTCTATTTTATTGGTAGAAGAACCAACTGAATTTCTTTCAATAGAAGTAGAACATGACCACAATTACTATGTAGGTCAGTTAGTTTTTCATAATACAGGCCCAACTGGTCCTCAAGGTCCAACCGGCGCTCAAGGTGCTCAAGGTGCTCAAGGTGTTAATAATCAAGGTGCTCAAGGTTCTCAAGGTGCTCAAGGTGCTAAAGGTCCACAAGGTTCAAGTATTACAGGTGCTCAAGGTGCTCAAGGTGCTGTGGGTTCTCAAGGCGCTCAAGGTGCAAGTCCTCAAGGTGATAAAGGTAATACCGGCCCGGCTGGAGCTCAAGGTTCTCAAGGTGCTCAAGGTTCAAGTCCTACTGGTGCTACGGGCGCTCAAGGTGCTCAAGGTCCTCAAGGTTCTCAAGGTGCTCAAGGTTCAAGTCCTCAAGGTGCTACCGGTCCTCAAGGTAATCAAGGTGCTCAAGGTGCTCAAGGTGCAAGTCCTACCGGCGCTACGGGCGCTCAAGGCGCTCAAGGTCCTCAAGGTTCTCAAGGTGCTCAAGGTTCAAGTCCTACTGGTGCTACGGGCGCTCAAGGTGCTCAAGGTCCTCAAGGTGCTACTGGAG